>Ga0181337_1000026_pt1 | contig 38191 bp, 50 predicted proteins | sample Sp13VDMM15DD_FD_168302 | JGI IMG/M metagenome (GOLD analysis project Ga0181337, IMG submission 168302) | Freshwater viral communities from Lake Michigan, USA - Sp13.VD.MM15.D.D | ecosystem: Environmental > Aquatic > Freshwater > Lake | place: USA: Michigan | collected 2013-04-23 | reverse complement strand
CCAACTTCCAGACACATAAGATCGTTGAAGCACAACGACAAGGGTATCAGCAAATCATTGTTTGGCTAGATTCTGACAAGTGGAGAGAAGCACGCCATATTTCAGACAACTGTAAGTGGCTAGGTCTATCATCAAAAGTCGTCTTAACTGATCTTGATCCTAAAATCTACAGCTTTGACGACATTAAGAGGTATTTAGAAGCATGATGCACAAACGACCTGAAACAAACACAACTCACCCACCCGGACAAATCATCAACGAGTCTCCTGTAGTCAACTTTGAGAAGCCGTTGACGGGTTTGATGAAAGAGTATGAGGAATATCTTCAGAAAAGCCCTCAGAAAGCCCTACAAGACGCTTTTGAGCATGGGTATAGGATAGGGTACCAGAGTGGTAAGCTAGACGCTCATAGAGGCACCAAACAACTTGATCCAACTAGTGAAGCATCACGATGAGTATTTACACATCAGCATTACGGGATATTGCTAACAACCATGGATGGGGCGTCTGTGAAGAAGCCGCACAGGAAATCGACGAAATGGAAGAGACGTATGCGCTGCTGTTCAAAGAAAACGCCACGCTTCGGGCGCGGGTTGAGGAACTCAGACGGGCGCTGAGCGATGAGCAGATCGACGCGATCTTCAACGCTCACCACAACCAGCAAGACGATCCGTGGACTAACTGGAGACGGTTTGCCCGCGCCATCGAGTCTGCTCACGGCATCACTACACAGAAAAGTAATACTTCTAGCTGACTTGACAACTGAAGAAATTTAGAGTACAATAATAGTTAAGGGAGTTGTTTTTTACAAAACTGACACTCCCCCCCCCCCCCCCCCCTCGGTTGCATGTAGTATAGGAGACTACTATAGTTGAATTAAGTATCATTAAACTACTGTTAAATCATGAACAGTGGTTAAACAACAAAGATAAGTTGTCCATTAAGGACTTCCCTAGAGAACTTATTCCTGTCTTTTCAGCATTAGACAGCTTTCATCAAAACAATGCTGTAAACCTCACAGTGGCAGACTTGGCTAACCTAGTCCTGTCTAGCCCACTCAAAGACGCTAACTACTACAAACAACTTCTGTCTAACCTCGAAACTCTTGAGGTATCAGAACTCACAACTAGCGTTTTAATTGACTCCTTTTATCAACAAAGGCTGCTCAAAGAAATTTCCCTTGTATCGTATGACATTACAGAAGGTCGGGGCAACATTGATGCCCTCAACAAACTACTCGCTCAACTTCAGCAACCAACGACAACAGACAATCGTGATGAAGTAGATTTTGTATCGGATGATCTTGAACAACTACTCAATGAAACATACCGTCAGCCCGGACTTCGATGGAGACTTAATACACTCAACCGTATGCTCGGTAGCTTGCGAGGCGGAGATTTTGGTTTCATCTTTGCTAGGCCCGAGACAGGTAAAACGACTTTCCTTGCCAGCGAAACAACGTATATGGCGCAGCAATTGTCAGGTACCGCCGGACCTGTGCTGTGGTTCAACAACGAAGAGGCGCACAACAAAGTAAAGATTCGCTGCTATCAAGCCGCACTAGGGGCTTCCCTAGCACAACTTAACAGTAATCCCGTTGCTGCCCGTAATGCCTTCATGGAGGCTACCAAAGGCAAGCACCTAATCCCTAAAACTCCTGGGTCTATCAGCAAGCAGTATGTAGAGGCAGTGTGTAGGAAGTATCGACCAAGCCTAGTAATCTTTGACCAAATTGATAAGATCACTGGCTTTGATGCTGACCGAGAAGACTTGAAGCTTGGGGCCATCTACCAATGGGGCCGTGAGTTAGGCAAAGAACTCAACTACGCAACTATTGGAGTCTGTCAAGCTGACGGGTCGGGTGAGGGCCAGAAGTGGCTCACCATGGCTAACGTAGCTAACGCCAAGACTTCCAAGCAAGCTGAAGCTGACTGGATTCTAGGAATTGGTAAGACCAACGATGTTGGATACGAGACACTACGCTATCTCCATGCAAGTAAAAATAAACTTGCTGGCGATCCAGACTCTGATCCAGCCTTGCGTCATGGTCGTATGGAATGTTTGATTAACCCCGCCATTGCCCGCTACGAGGACATTTAATGTTAGACATCTTCACTTTTCTTTTTGGAGTGGCTACAGGTATGCTGCTAACTCTAGTTTATTTTATTGTTACTGATTGATGAAACTTAAATCTAAAAACAACCTATTCCTTGTCATCCGTAAAGACCTCAACCACAATGAGGTTCCCATTGCTGCCTTCCTGACAGCAGAGTCAGCAGACAACTATTCAGGTGAGTGTCAGCAGAACTTTCTGGATAAGAACATCACTGAATATGTGTTTGGTATTGTTCCGGTGATGTACTATGACCAGTAATTATGGCTAACGTATGGTTTTGTAGTGATCTTCATTTTGGGCACAAGAACATCCAAAAGTTTCGACATCATATCAAAGATGAAGAAGACAACCGTAAAAAAATTATTCAGGATTGGAATGCTGTTGTAACAAAACGAGACGATGTATATGTACTAGGCGACGCTGCCTTTACTATGGGTACAGTAGAAGAGTTTGCTTCTTTACCCGGAGCACGTAAGTTTCTTGTACGGGGTAACCACGATGAGTTAGACACACAGGTATACCTGAAATACTTTGATGCTGTTTACGGACTCAAAAAGTACAAAGAGTTCTGGCTGTCACATGCCCCAATTCATCCTGCAGAACTACGTGGTAAAATAAACCTTCATGGTCATGTGCATTATGCTACGATCCAAGTAGAAAACCCCCATAGTGAATGGATTGGTGATACTATGAAAGACAATCGATACTTCAACTGCTGTGTAGAGAATGTCTTTGCTCTTAAAGGTAGAGCATTAATTAGTTTACAGGAGATTCGTGAACTTATTGGCAGTTGACACAGAAACTACAACCTACAACAAAGGCCATCCGTTCGACAAGCGTAATGAGCTTGTTTGCTGGTCATATGCGACCACGGAACACTCTGACGCCCATCTATGGGGTCAAGGTAACCTACAGCAGCTAATTGATGGGGCTGACCTACTCATCACCTTCAATGGTAAGTTTGACCTACAGTGGTTAAACAAAGAAGGCATCACGTACAACTCTGCTAAAGTGTGGGACGTACAGATCGCTGAGTTCATCCTATCCTACCAGACACGGCCTTACCTGTCTCTAAACGAAGTGTGTGAGACACACGGCCTACCTGCAAAGCTGGATGTGATTAAGCTGGAGTATTGGGACAAGGGAATTGACACCAAAGATATTCCTTGGCCTGTGCTACAAGAGTATGCCACCCATGATGCCTACCTAACCCTACAGTGCTACCTAAAGCAATACCAACTGATGACTAGGGCACAAGTAGCTTTGTGTAGGCTTCAGAGTCAGGACATGTCCATTCTCAGGGAGATGGAAGCCTGTGGTATCCCTTTTGATGAAGAACTCTGCCACTCAAGAGCAGAGCAGTTGGATGCAAAAATACAAGAAATCAAAACAGAACTCGCTGCCGTCTATCCCAACGTCCCTATTAACTTTAACTCTGGCGATCATGTGTCTGCCTTTCTCTATGGTGGCGTGGTTAAAGAAGATGCTAAGGAGTTTGTAGGTTATTACAAATCAGGTATTAAAGCTGGACAGCCCAAGTTTCAGAACCTTGTCATTGAACACACCCTACCTCAAGTCTACAAGCCCATCAAGGGCTCAGAACTGGCTAAGGAAGGCTTCTATGCAACGAATGAGGCTACCCTACGTCAACTGAAAGGAAAGCGTCACAACGTCGATTTGCTACTAACACTAGCCAAGATGGAGAAGCTTAATGGAACCTACTACCGTGGCCTAGTAAAACTCAGAGAAGAGATGGACTGGCCTAAAGGACTCTTACATGGAAACTTTCAACAAACTGTCGCACGTACCGGACGGCTCTCGTCGTCGAAACCCAACCTCCAAAACTTCGCAACCGAACTACAAGACATCTTTGTATCCAAATACTAATTGGCCTAAACATCCAACGATTACCTACGAGGATGTGATGACCAGTGACTTAGCCGCAGAAGAATATAACAAATGGGTAAAGAATGTCAAATAAAGAGGTATTATTAAATGCCCACTGATCTAGAAAAACTACACGACGACGACCTACACGCTGACCTTGCTTGTGCTATTGAGCAACAAGGTGCCCGCCACTTCTTAGCTGCCTTCAAGGCCCACTACCCAATGCATTACGAGGAAATGGTTGCTCAGTACAACCACCAAGAATCTATGAAGAAGGTCCCAATGCTTTTTAAACCCCGTGCTGTTCCAGTGTGATGCTTCCCAGTTGGAATGGCGGGTTGCTCTGGAGCTTAGTCAAGATAAAACAGGCTTACAAGAAATCATCAATGGTGAAGACACTCATTCTAAAAACCAAACAGCTTTTCAATTACCTTCACGACTCATTGCTAAAATTTTCCTGTTCCGAACGATTTTTCGTGGTTCAGGATGGTCATTTGCTAACGATCCTGATTTTATGCATGTTAGCTCTGATCCTACCTTTTGGGAGGGGATGAATGAACGCTTCTATGGCAAGTACAGCGACCTTGACGCTACACACAAACGATGGGCACAGGGAGTTATGCGGGGAGAGCCCATTGTTGGCCCAATGGGGAGAGGATGGCTCATCCCTATTAATCGAGATAGGCGGGGAGAACTTAAAGTTCCTTGGACCACGCTTAGTAACTATCCAGTTCAAGGTACCGGGGCCGACATCATGACTATGGCTCGTCTTAGTGCTCGTAACCGTATTCGAGAGCGTGGAATTGTGGCTGACTGGATTTCTACTGTGCATGACTCCATTGTCCTTGACACCCCTGACGAGAAGTATCTAGAGCCCCTACGCCGAGTATTTGACGATGTATTCAAGGACATTCCTATGAACATTCAGAAAGTGTTTGGTTACAAATGGACTGTCCCTATGGCTTGTGAGAGCAAGTATGGAGTTAACATGAAAGACATGAAGAAGTTCGCATGACAGAAGCAGAGCAAGATAAACTAGACGCTGGACGATATAGAGCTATGGTCAAACAAGGAAAAGGAAGAATGCACACAATGTTTGATGGTAGCTACTACTTTGACCTTCCACAAGACAAAGCAAAAGCAGATGATTTTGTAGACTGCTTGATTGGGATTAGACAACGAGCCGAAGAAGCAAAAAAAGCTTGACAAAGCAACCTTCAGTATGATATACTATAAGTATGGACTCTGATTATTACGCTGAGAATACTCGGCACCTTACCCAAGACCCTGAACCGAAAGAAAATAAACAAATGCAAATTCAAATTGTCACTACGAGCGTAGAAACCAAACCAACCGCCAAAGGCAGCTATCAGCAACTTGAAGTGGTGTTCAAGAACCTGACCTACCAAGGTAAGGTTGAGTCTAAGAAAATTATGTCCTTCGGTGTCAATGCGCCTGCTTTCACTGTCCTCAAGGATGCTCAAAATGGTGCAACGTACGATGTGACTGTTGTTAAGAATGATAAAGGTTATAATGATTGGACAACTGTGGTCCCGAGTAATGGCGCTCCAGCACCGGCAGGAGATACCCCTGCGAAAGCAAACGCCTCCCCACGGAGCACCTATGAAACTCCAGAAGAACGAGCACAGCGGCAAGTGCTCATTGTCCGTCAGTCTAGTCTTAGTGCTGCTATCGGTACTCTGTCTGTTGGTGCTAAGGCACTTAAATCTGCTGACGTAATTGAGTTGGCACAGCAGTATGAGAACTACGTGTTTGGCATCAAAGACCCCGGTCCAAGTGGCTTTGAAGACCTTCCTGACTTCGATGTTGCTGTAGTCTAATGCCTCTAGCAAGCATTGACGGTGACATTGTAGTTTACCGTTGTGCTGCTAGTGCGGAGAATGAAGACTCTATGGTGGCCCTCAGTCGTGTAGACGACTTGATGGGCCGCATCTTGCATGAACTAAACGCAGAGAGTTATTCAGCCTACCTTACAGGCAGTGACAACTTTAGATACAAGGTCTATCCGCAGTACAAAGCCCACCGACAAGACAAGCCCAAACCAAAGTGGCTGTCCATCTGTCAAGAGCATATGGTGAGTGTCTGGAAGGCTAAAGTTTCAGAAGGATGCGAGGCAGATGACCTCATGTCCATTGAGATGACAGCTAGTCCAGACAATACAATCATCTGCACTATTGACAAGGACCTCTTGCAAGTACCCGGTGAGCATTACAACTTCGTAAAGCAGACGAGGCAAACCATTAGCCCCAAAGAGGGGCTTTTTCGTTTCTACTGGCAATTTGTTATGGGGGATAAAGCTGACAACATCTTCGGATACGATGGTAAGGTCAGGGATAAGGTTCCTCAGTTCTTGTACAGCAAGTATGACGAGATGAAAGAAATGGACAGTGAGATTGATTTGTTTAACGCAGTCAGAGAGATGTATGGTGATGATGGGCGTATGCTAATCAATGGTGCTTGTCTCTGGATGCAACGATACCCGGAGGATAATTGGCTGGAAAAAGGAAATCAACTACTCGCACAGAGTACAATGGAGGGTCATGGACCGCTGGACGATTCAACTCTTTTGTAACGTCAACGCTCCGAGCAGGAGCCCGCCGCTGGCAGCCTAAGTATTCAACACTTAACGCTGCTAAGACAGAAAAGAAAACTAACGTAAAGACAGGTAGACTGGCACAGCATTATCGCTGTGAGTTGTGTCTAAATGAATTTACACAAAAAGACATGGAAGTTGACCACATCAAACCTGTGGTTGATCCGGCAAAAGGATTTGAGAGTTGGGACGTATTCATAGACAACCTATTCTGTGAAGCTGATAACCTACAAGCCATTTGTAAATCTTGTCACAAGATAAAAACTGCCTCAGAGAAGGTAACACGACATGAAAATCGATAAAGAAATTGAATTGCCTATGGGCACAGTCCATTTTGTAGGTGAAGTATCAGAAGAAGAACTAGATCACATCATCACTCTTGGGCTTGCCATGCTGCTCCAAACAGGCCGCTTACCAGTACAGATGGCAGATGATACCGAAGGAGAGACATTACAGTGATTGCTTATGTAAACAGAGATGAGTGGTATCCTTGGTTTGACATTGGACAGGATAAAGCATACTCAGACCTTGAGATTGAAATTGATGAGACTGAGTATAACGAACTAATGGCTTTACAAGTACAAGCACATTTGTTTCAGGAGCGTATGGGTAAGTTATACACTCAAGGAAAGAAACACGACTGATGATTCACCTATCAGAAGCAACAAAACAAAAAAACAGAGAGCGGAATAAGAAACACTACCATGAAAACAAGCAGTATTATAAAGACTGGTGTGTTGCAAATGTAGGTTCTAGGCTGGCCTCAGTAGCTAAATGTAGAGCTAAGAAACGTGGTATTGAGTTCTCTATTACAAAAGATGATTATGTAGTTCTAACTCACTGCCCGATTCTTGGTATTGAACTCGTCTACAATCAAGATACAGGCGCAGGCGGGAAAGACAATAGTTTTTCTTTAGACCGGATTGATCCTACTAAAGGGTATGTAAAAGGAAATGTTCAAGTGATTAGCCACAAAGCCAATAGCATGAAGTTTACTGCAACTAAAGAAGAACTTCTTTTGTTCGCCAAGTGGGTTATGGAGACTTATAAATGACTACTCATTTGGTGCTGCCGGACGTACAGGCCAAGCCGGGTAAGGACTTCACTTACCTGAACAAGCTAGGTCGCTACATTGTAGAGAAACAGCCTGACAAAATCATCTGTATCGGTGATTTTGCTGATATGGAAAGTTTGTCCAGCTACGACCAAGGTAAAAAATCATTTGAGGGTCGTCGGTACAAGGCTGACATTGAAGCTTCCCACGAGGCTATGGTAGCCCTCTTAACCCCTTTATGGAACTACAACGACCGTGCTAAACGTAATAAAGAAAAGCAATACCGTCCTGAACTTATCCTTACTCTGGGAAATCATGAAAACCGCATTAACCGAGCGGTTAACGACTCTCCCCAATTGGAGGGAGTTCTTTCGGTGGACGATCTTCAATATCGAGGCTTTGGTTGGGATGTCCATCCTTTCCTTGACGTTGTTGTGGTCGATGGTATTGCTTACAGCCATTATTTTGTTACAGGTGTTGCTGGTAGGCCCGCTGCTACTGCTGCGGCACAGTTGCGTAAAGCTAACATGTCTTGCATCGCTGGTCATCAGCAAGGTAAGCAAGTTGCGTATGCTACAAGGGCTGACGGGAAAACAGTAACCTCAATCATTGCTGGTAGCTTCTATGAGCATGACGAAGACTATTTGGGTCCACAAGGTAATAAACACTGGCGTGGATTCCTAGTCTTGCATGAAGTCAATGACGGAGCTTTCGATGAGATGTATGTCTCTCTAGATTATTTAAATCGTAAATACAAATGATTAACGAACACGATATTAAGGATATGAAAGGCTATAAGCAGCCCGAGAAAGGTATGCGGTTTAATGAGGCTAAAGCACGAATGGACCTCATTGATGCTGATGCCTTGCAAGGTTTAGCAGAAGTTCTCACCTTTGGGGCTAAGAAGTATGCTGCTCATAATTGGCGTAATGGTCTTAGCTATTCAGAGACACTAGGCTCTATGCTTCGACATATTGCAGCAATTCAGCGTGGTGAGGACATTGACCCCGAGTCAGGTAAACCCCATATTGACCATATTGGCTGCAACTGGATGTTCCTAAGTAACTTTACGAAGCACCCGGAAATGTATACTGGCTTTAACGATATTTGGAAACCCACTAAATGAAATCATTCTATGAGTATGAGAAGCTTATTAGCAAATTCTCTATCTATCCTGAAGCTGGCCGTGGAACTCCAATGGCGCTTGCCTACTGTGCTTTGGGGCTCACTGGTGAGGCAGGTGAGTATTCAGAGAAAATCAAGAAACTCATTAGGGACGGTAAGCTGGATAAGCCTCTTGCTGCTAAAGAGCTTGGTGATGTTCTGTGGTATCTTACTCGATGTGCTAACGAGCTTGGTATTTCTTTACAAGACGTTGCGGAAATCAATGTCGTGAAACTCCTAGACCGACAGGAGCGTGGTGTACTGAGTGGGAATGGCGATGAACGATGAACTGAAACAAGAAATCATCCACAAGCTAGATGTTCTAGAGTTGCTAGACATTCTTGGTCTTGACATGTCGGACTTAGTAGAAAAACTAGAAGAAGAAATTGAAGAAAATAAACAAGAACTCCAGTCTGCCTGTCGATGAGCAGGGCTGTAAGAAGTCCTACTTGCAACGCCTACTAGAAGAAGCTGAGTCTAAAAAAGAGTTAGAGCAGTGGAAGAAAACTAACCATGACAAAACCCTTACCGATAGAGAAGCTGACTAGTCCTCACAAGTGCCCTATGCACAGGATGTGGATGCGTAAGGGAGTCTGTGAAATCTGCCGTCTTAACGACGACATTAAACGAAAACAACTTGAAGCTCTCACTGGGAGCAACAAACCTGAAATTAAAATAACTAAAATATGACTCAACGCTTTAGGAATGCCTTTGGTGAAAACATCTTCCGATTCAAATATGCACAGGGTCCAGCAGACACTTGGGATAAGCTGGCCGAAAGACTGGTTGACGATGTTGCCGGAACACGTGGAGGAACAACGACGGCTCTTATGTCAGAGTCAGATCGCAAAGACCTTACAGAGCACATTAGAACTATGCGATTTCTTCCCGGAGGTCGTTACCTGTACTACGCTGGCCGGCCCTATAAGGCTTACAATAACTGTTACTTGCTCCGCGCAGAAGAAGACACCCGCGAAGAGTGGAGTAACGTAACATGGCGGGCAATGTCTTGTCTTATGACTGGCGGAGGTATTGGAATTGACTATAGCAGACTACGACCGGCTGGTAAGGCACTTAGCCGTACTGGAGGCACAGCAAGCGGACCTATCCCGCTTATGTATGCAATCAATGAAATCGGGCGTAACGTCATGCAAGGAGGCAGTCGACGATCTGCAATCTATGCAAGCCTTAATTGGCAACATGAAGATGTCCATGAATTCCTTGGAAGCAAGAATTGGTCTGATGATGTTAAAGCTAGGAAGCTAGCCGACTTCAATGCCGCTGCACCTTTGGATATGACTAACATCTCTGTCAACTACGACGATGCTTCGTTGGTTGGTGGGTTGGAGAACAATCCAATCTTCTTGAAAAACGTACGTCAGGCTCTGGAAACTAGTGAGCCCGGCTTCTCGTTTAACTTTGGTGATAAACAAAATGAAACCTTACGGAACGCCTGTACTGAAGTTACGTCAGAGGATGATTCTGATGTATGCAATCTTGGAAGTGTCAATCTCGGCAATATTTCTTCTTTGCAGGAGTTCCAAGACGTTGTTAGCCTCGCCTCGAAGTTCCTTGTTTGTGGTACCCTACGAGCCGACTTACCTTATGAAAAGGTCTATAGGGTTAGAGAGCAGAACCGCAGGCTTGGACTTGGACTTATGGGCATCCATGAGTGGCTCCTCAAACGAAAGTACAAATACGAAGTTACCCCCGAACTCCACCAATGGTTGAAAGTTTATAAAGATGAATCAGAACGCTCTGCCAACGAACATTGTGACAGGTTTTACATCTCACGACCAGTGGCCTACCGCGCCATTGCACCAACTGGCTCGATTGGAATTCTTGCTGGCACAACAACTGGAATCGAACCCCTCTTTGCAGTTGCTTACAAGCGTCGATTCCTTACTGAAGGAACTAAATGGAAATATCAGTTTGTTGTTGACGGAACTGCAAAAACTCTCATTGACGACTTCGGAGTTTCCCCAGACTCCATTGAATCAGCCCTTGACCTAAGTACTAATTATGAGCAACGAATTAAATTCCAAGCGGACATACAAGATTACGTTGACATGTCAATCTCATCAACAATTAATCTCCCAGCTTGGGGATCAAAAGATAACAATGAGAGCAAGGTTGGATCGTTTGCAGAGGTTCTTGCGAAATATGCCCCTAGACTTCGAGGCTTTACATGCTATGCAGATGGTAGTCGAGGAGGTCAACCCCTCACCGGAGTCCCTTACGAAGAAGCCTTGAAGCACAAAGATCAGGTGTTCAACGAAGTAGTTGACATTTGTGACCTCACTGGTCATGGCGGCTCTTGTGGAGTTTAACGTACTCTTTGAACTTATCAATGGCATCAAAATTGGTATTGAACACATTGATGGAGATGGCTTAGATGAGGGACTAAAGTGGATGATTGCAATTGACATTGTAATCTTCCGTATTGGTATTATGAAATATGAGGTAGAAGAATGAGTATTACAAATCAGAATCGAGATTTGCTGTTTGCATTTATGAATGGCTCTTACAAGACAATTACTAACGTGGTTAAATATGACCACAAAGAGTGGATTGTTGTTGAACGTGGTGATGGGCGTAAGTCTTTCATCAACTCAGCTAATGTCAAGTGGATTGACGAACTGGCTGTAGAAGCCAAATAAAAGAAAAGCCCCGCAAAGTCGCAAGACCTCCGGGGCTTTTTTACGTCTGCTTATTTCAACAGGCTAGCAATCCGTCTAGCCCAACCTTTACTGAAGGCAGACCAGTTGGGTAGGGCAGTCATAAACACAAGTCGTTCTGACAGCATAGCAGCCTTGACTTGGTAAGGGTCTTTGGCTTTAACAGCAGCGAGAGTTGCTGGTCCAATCTTACCGTCATCATCTGCTGCAACAGCCCTCTGAAGCCATTTAGCGGCTTGGTGAGGGCCACTGTTCACAGCAGCATCAAACACAGCATAGCGCAGTACAGTGGGCAACTCATCTGCCTTGACAGGAGTCCAGTACATCTTATAATAGATGTTCTTGGCTGTCTCGATAGGCATGTCCTTCATAGGGCCATGATAGCCTTGGGCACGTGCAACACGCCACGTAATGCCCCACATTGTCTCACCACCGGGATCACTCGGATGGTTGCTATAACCACCCTCATGTCCAAGTAGTGTAGTGAATGCTTCGTCAAAGTTCATTTACTCTCCAATAGTTTTTGCATTTTAGCTGCGTTGAGCAGTTGACGCGGAGTATTAGAGTTGGTCAAGTTCTTCTGAATGTCAGTATAGAACTCTTCCTTAATCTCTTTGTCAAACGTACCAGCAGGAAGTTCCTTACCAGTCAAATCAACGTAGAGAGTAGTCAACTCCATATACTTCTGCGTGTCACCTCGACGATAGGCATCATAGATTTTAGAACCAAGTTCACCAGACTTCTTGGTAATGGTTTGATTGGCCAAACGAGTAGCATAGCCAACATCCCTAGTCACCACTTCCTTCTGGCTACGAACACCCCAGTTACGCATTGTCTCCTCTTCAGGCTTACGTGCGTAGGTTCCAGAGCGATCTTCCAAGTCAGAGGTCTTTAGGAACACCTTCTCACCTTTGTCATTGACGTTGTAGGTGTAGCCTTCCATGATGCCCGATTGCTCCAGCAAACCAGCAATACCTACAGGAGCAGACAGCATAGCTGACTGAGCCCATTTGGTCTTATTGGTTGGGTCCATCACAGCAGAACCCAAAGCACCGACTTGTTTAGCAACATCAAGGATAGGACCTGCTGGACTCTGACTCATTGCTCCCAACGAAGGTGCAGCAACACGAGAGGTCATACCAACACCAGTTTGGTCAGACAACACACCATACACAGAACTGTTGCCAAGTGTGTCCATCATCCACATCTTAGGATCGGAGAAGAACTCGCTCTTAGCCATCTTGTTGTATGTAGACGAGCTAACAAGGTTGTCTCGAATATATTTGTAGATGTCGTCAGCATCTTGGAAGCCCGGAATACCCATAGCTCCTGCTACAAGGTACTGGAAAGCTGCCAAGGCAACCAAACCACTCACGTTACCACGAGTAGCCTCTTTCAGCATGTATGCCCATTGGTTGTAGAAACTCATGGGATAGGTCTGCAAGGTATTAGCAAAGTTACCAGCCGTACCAGCCTTTGCAAACATCAGAGGACGCTCAGTCTCCCTGTAGTCCACCATAGATTTGTTAACCAACTCCTCTGCCTTCTGAAACAACTCAGCTTGGTTCTTAAACTTACCACTATCCTTAAGCATCTGTGCATACGTCATAAATGCCGTAGAGCGCACAAAGGTTTCAGGCAGAGTCATGGTTTTAGCAGCAATGTTTTTCAGTGTTGACAAGTTACTAAACGCAGTTTCTAGCGGAGCTTCGTCATATACAGAACGGGCAGTTACGCCGTTATCTTCTGCATACTGGAAGGCATCTTTGAAGAACTGATTTGGCAAACGGTCAATGTACTCACCACCAGTTGCCTTCAGCATGTGAGCTACACCCATCATCATGCCAGCAGGAAAGCCCACTAACATAGCTACAGCAGGATTACCCTTGTAACCTTGGTCATGCAGGTTAGCCAGATAGGGCATCACGTTACCAGCTTGAATCATGTTAGACAAGATGTAGCCGGGAGAAGCTGCCAGTTTCTGCAATATGAAGAAGCTTTTAAGATGACCAACACCATCATCAATCATCTTAGGACTAACTCCTAAGCCTTCACGAAGAGAGTCACCAAGGGCACGAGACACTTGAGACTCACCCATACCAATAGCATTCTTGAAATACTCTCGGATGTATTTGACGTTGTTTGGCTGAGTATCTTGCAGCACTGGATCACTCACAATGCCCTTGATGTCATCGGCAGCCTTCTGCATCTCAGCCCACTTAAAGGCGTTCTTTGCATACTGAATCTGCTGTTCAAACATAGCAATGGCTTCAGAGCTACCACTCTTACCCGGACGATCACCAGTGAAACCACGGATGTTACCTTTAGACTCAAAGTGCTTCTCTTGTGCCAGAGCAGCCTCACCTTGAGCAACCGTCTGTTCTTCAATGGCCTTCTGAATCTTAGCAATAGCTGGATCATCACGACCAAGCAAGTCAAGCATAGTCGTATACATACCCTGCAAGTCTGACTTGGAGCGACCAGACGTAACCGTGTGATCTTTCTTCGGGTCTATCAGCAGGTCAGGGAATTGCTTCTTCAATTGGTTGGACTGAGTTTCAAGTCCACGCTTTGTACGAGCAGCCAGATACCACACCAGTTTACCTTCAGTGTCATACACAGGGCGACGGAAGTCACCTTCCCAACGGCTGGAGAGGTAAGCCTCTACAGGAGTGATGGGTGTTTGACCTTTAGCCAGTCTAGCCTCATTCTGCGCGTCCAGCGTCTTATCAAACAAGTCACGCATATTACGATAGGCTTCCAGTTGCTTAACAGACAGGTTCTTGGCAAGGATGTCACCATCGTACCGCTGACCATTAAACATTTCATCCTTCATCAAGGTAGCAACTTCAGTAATTTCTGTACGCGACAGTTTACGTAAGGCACCCTCGGCAGGGAAGATGCTGTCTCGAATAGCCAAGTCAGCACGCTTCAGAGCGTTCTGGACAATACGACTAGCAGCAAGAATAGCAGTAGAACCGCTCTTCATTGCAACTGACGTACCACCACTCTGAACATAAGTCCACTGCTTCCCATCCTTTTCAACACGAGCTTTAGCAAGAACTTCTTCTACATTTGGATTAGGAGGGATCGTGCTGTCTCGTTGTACTTGAGCATTGTCAGCAGAGAGTTCTTGTTTACCAAATAGAACACCACCACGTTGAGATTGTGGTACCCTCATCGGCTTGGTAGCTTGTGTAGCTACACGATTGCGAATAGCCGGATCAGTAATATTAGACAATACTTGTTGAGTGGGAGCACCAGTAAGAATACGTTGTGCCTCTTGCTCAACAAACACATCCACTTTATCTGGATAATCTTGTTTCCAAACATTCCAAGCCTCTTGCGAGGTTTTACCAGATGGAGTAATACGGCCTTGCATAGCCGTGTTCCATGCTTCATACAAAGCACGACCAACACCTTTACCTTTGAACTCTGGATTTACCTTGACAATCTCGACGTTACCGTTCTCATTGAGCATCAGGGCCTGCTCAGGAGTGAGGTTAGACATTAACTTGCCAACAACAGCGTCACCAACACGCGCCTCATACCCGCCCTCAATAGGAACAATCTCTACTTTACGATCACCAATGAGTAGACCACCACCTTGCTTACGAGTCATTTCGTTAAACGAGCGTTTGACAGCATCACCGGTAGCTCCTTCAATTAGTAGGCGCATACCGTCAGCGTCCATCTTAGCTACTTCAAGAGCAGAGTCAGCAGGAATCTCACCTTGGAGTCGTTTGAGGGCATCCCCACGAGTAGTACCCGGAGCAAACTTACCACCCTCTCGATTGCGAATTCCAGCAGTCATCTTGTCAATGGCTTCTGTAAGGGCAATCTGATTCTCAGGATCGTTCTTAAAAGCCACAGGCTCAGAGAAACGCTCACGTCCCTGAATGTCACCGGTAGCCATGTCAAGGGGTTTGTTAGGATCACGTGGGAAGTTGACATCCAACTCATCACCAAACAGGTTACGTTGGAGAGGCTGCTGGAGATTCTGCACTTCCATAGAGAGGTCAGCCCGGATAGGGATACCATTCTCATCAACACGCCACATATCCGAGGCCATCTCAGTCTGATAAGGGCTGATGGGGCTACGCTCATCAAACTGGTCAAACAAGTTACCCTGCTCACCAATAGGGGCTTTAGGAGCCTCTGGAGTCTTGACTGTCTCCTGCTCTACCCGGATACCCTCTACGCGGCTTGTAGACCCCTTACGAGGCCGTGCAAGGCCCTTGGCACCAGCAAATACAGCCGTAGGCTCAATCATCTCCATAGCAGAGCCGACAAGCAGCTCACCAACGTAGCGACCGGCGTTACCACCAATGGCTTCACCCAACTGACCAGCTTTCTCCACTGGATACTGTAAAGCTGATCCAACATTCTCAGAATACTGCTGACCAGTTTTACTAGACGGTTTGTACTCACCAGCACCGAAGTTCCATTTCTGGATGTCTTCAAGTGTCTGAGCACCCTTGTCAATGCCTTGGGTCAGGGCTACGCCACCACCAACCAAACCACCAAGGATGGTGGAAGGCATGGGAGCAAGCATAGAACCAACAGTTTCCAAGGCACCAATACCTTTATCCAACCAAGAAGACTTTTCTTCATCAAACTGATCGAACGGATTGTCGCTAGAAGCCGAGTCAAATTGGTCGAAAGGATTTGCCATTGTTATTGTCCTAAGATTTGTTTAGAAGCTCCCGGTCCATACTTCTGATCGAAAGCTGCCGCAAGGGCAGGATTGGACTTGAGCATTTGTACAGCACCAGCAGGGGGTGCCTTAACGGGTGCTTGGGGTGTAGGAGTAGCCTGCGGTAATGCGCCCGCAGTGGGAGGAGTGAAGGTAGGCACACGAGGAGGTACAACTGGAATACCACCAAGAGCACCAACATCAGGCTTACCAGCAGCAGCATCAGGTTTGGTAGTCATAGCAAGACGTTCCATCTGAGCAGCAGCAGTAGCGTACTGAGTGTACATTTCCATGTCACCAGCAGCTTGTGCCTGAAGGGCAGCAGAGCCAAAGGCAGCAGCAGCTTTATCAGGACTCACTTTACCAGATTGAACCGCTCTATAGACATCACCAATGCCTTGTGTTGCAGAGCCTTTAGCAGCAACCCTATTAGAGCTACGAAGATTCTCCAGCTTAATCTGACCACTCTGACGAACACCCTCAAGCTGCAAGTTATTCTTGTGGGCTTCTTTAGCAGCATCAGCACGGATACCACCCTCTTCCCTCATCTTAATAAAGTCTTTATGCATCCTCAAAAGTTGAGAGCCTGCCTCACGTTCTTGTGGATTCTGGCTGTAGGCCAGTCGTTGTGCTTCCAGTTCCATACCGTCAAGGTCAGCCTTACTAGCTTCCATTAATAGCTTACGCTGTTGGGCGTCCAGTTGCAAACCTTCAGTGGCCGTGTTAATCCTGTTTTTAACTCCAGCATCACTAGCCTGATAACCAGCTAAGTCGGCATCAGCAGTTCCTTTACGAACCCTATCCCCATAAGTATCTTGTTTGAACATGTTGTCCAAACCCATACCTTGAGTAGTCTGCTCCGCTTGTAACTGCTTCTGCTTTTGAAACTGCTGTGCCAACCCCACTTGTTCCTGTGCTTGCATAAAAGCACCGGGGTTCATTTCATACATTTTACCGTAGTCGGTATATCCGGGCATGTCCATAACTATTCCTTATGCGTAGAATGTGGTGGGATCAATATAACCTCGATCAAACCCACCCTGACTACCATTACCAAACAAACCGCTTAAACCACGTTGAGCAGCATCAAAGGCACCACTCTTTTGACCAAGCTGTAGCAGGTTATTGAGTTGAGCGTTCTGCTGCTGACGACGAGCCTGTTGTGCAAGCATTGCTTGATTGTTTGCAGAGGTAGAAGCATTCATCAAGCCGGGAGCATACTGAGCTTGCATCTGAGCCAGTTTAGCCTGAAGTTCCACTTCACGTGGACCATACTGACTACGGCGACCAGAGGCAGCATCACGACGATCAAGCTGTTGGCGAAGCTGTTGAGAAGCCGCTGAGTTAGGACCAAACATATCTTGAAGCTGTTGCGTCTGACCAGCAGAGATTTGCTGTGCAGTATTAGCAACGTTCTTCTGATCCTTAGCACCTTGACTAGCCATATACATACCAGCCAAGCCGCCAGCTAATCCACCAAGATCAAAACCCTTACCATCTGCTTTAGAAGCTGGTCCGGGGCCAGTTGGATTGCCAAGAGCACGAGCACCTAAACTACCAAGAAGCCCACCAATAGGACCCCCAAGAGCAGTACCAAGACCAGACATGATGCCACTCATACCCATTTTGGCAGCTTGGTTATTAGTCATGGTGCCTGTCATGGCTCCCACAGCCGGACCAAGTAAACCACCAACAGGACCCATTGCTTGCATAGCAATAGGAACACCAATGCTAAGAGCCATCTTTCTAGCCCGTTCTTCTGGTGTCATGGTGTCTACTAATGACATGTCCATGTCTGTTGCGGTTGGGGTTGCAAACATACTAGCTAAACTAGTATTTGCGTCTAGTCCAAAAGCATCTCCGTACCCAGAACCAAAACCACCCATACCAAGACCAACTCCCGGACCCGTGTTGAAACCGCCGTAGGCGCTATCTGGACCCATGTCAGAGCCGTAGCCGTTGTAACCACCATCACCAAAACCACCTAAGCCAAAGCCAATACCGGCTCCTGCACTTGGTCCAGTGTTGCCACCACCATAGGCGCTATCCGCACCTGAGTCGGAGCCATAGCCTCCGTAACCACCGCCTCCGCCTCCTAGTCCACCCATACCCGATCCATAACCACCACCGCCATATCCAGCAGAGCCTGAGCCATCACCACCTCCAAGACCACCACTGCCCCCATAGCCATCATAGACTAAGCGGACACCTTTAACGTAGCCATCGTGTTTAGATTGAATCTTCATTTTATTCCTTTAAGTCAATGTAACGCTCTTGAGCGTACCGCCATCGTTTGCCCATAACTTGACAAGACCAGACGTTGTATTTTTATAGAGAGCCCATTGACCTGATGCAATGTCGGCAGCTACTGGGTCTGCTGCTTGACTAATAAAGCCGGTTGCCCGAGTGTGTTGTGTCTGGGTTAAGTGGTAATACTGACCAGCTATACCACCCTGCAAACCTGACAGCGTATTGTGCGGTCCTGCCGTTAACGCAGCGTATTGTGCTGCTGTTAAGTGGTAGTATTCACCAGTAGTACCTCCCTGAAGAGATTGGAGGTTATTGTGTGCCCTAGAAGCAATGTCGGTAATAGAGCTACCAGAGAAATTGATGTTGGACCAGAGAACAGAGATGCTACCCTGATTAACAATAGTTCTTAGTTTTTCGTACCAGTCATTCCAAAAGGAGTGCCCTGGAGGCACGCCCACTGGAGTTGGTGGAAGAAGGACAGCCATTACCGACTCCCAATGTTAAAGTCAACTTCCAGCTTCTCAACTCGATGTGGAGCATTCTCTGTAAAGTCTAGTTTAAAAGCTCGACGACGAAACCGTCCCCATCGATGTAAAATAGGAGCTTCTTGATTTAGGTTGACTGATCGTGGAGTAGAGTAGGTTTGATAATCATCATCAGTAAAACTAATCAAAAGATTAGCATTACTAGGTGGACGGTCCGCTACAACTAAAACACGAGACATGTATTTCTCATGCATGGTGTCAAACATTTGTTTCTCAGTTTGAACAGTGACAGTAAAGTTAACACCATCATCTTGATAAATGTTTGGACTAAAGTAATACATCTTGGTATCACCTTCCAAGACCACAATGGACGAGTTACCCACTCCATTGATTACCATGTTCTGTGCAAACTTGGACTGAAACACACTAGTCTGCTTAAAGGCCATTCTAGTCCAGATACCAGTGTCCATATCCATACAGTAAGTGATTAAACCTACTTTAAGAACGTAGAAGTTGTGACCATTCTGTGAAATGATACAGCCTTCAAAAGCTGTGTTTGGTTCCAAATAGCGACGTAAAGGAGGGCTTCCAATCATTTCTAATCTAAAGTCTTCTACTTTCATCACCTGTGGTTCTGTGTTTGCTGCCTGACCTACAAAATAAATTGCATTGTCATGAGCAGCCAGTCCACCAAGATAACCAACTTGTTTTAATGGAGTGTCATTACGATTGAGTGGAGAGCCACTAGCATTAGCGGCATCAAAGAAGTATTCAATAGAAGCCGTACCAAAGGCAACAAGGTAGTTATTCAGCCTAGAGATACGTACTAGAGTATCAGGAAGCATTTCTGCTGTAATGAAGTCACCAGCAGTATACAGCAAAGGGTTGTCTAAGTTACTATTATAGATGTCTGACGTACCGTCTTTAATTACAAAGAGATAACCGTCCAAATAAACCACATTGGGTTTCATTGGTGTGGGTAAGTCTGGAGAAGTGCTGTTTACAACTACGTTAGAAGAATCAATAGTGATAATACGAGAGCCATCGCAAGCCACAATTTTTACATCACCAGAAGCAAAGTAAAACTCAGTCCAGCCAACTTCACCAGTAGTAGTGATGAAAGGAGTCACCGTAGTGACCAAGGCCCCAGTAGATGCTGTGACAATGGCAATTTTATTATCATAGGCAACAAAGTATTTGTTCTCTTCTTCCCAGTAAAAGATTCCACGAATCACTGCACTGGGGCTTTCAAACGGATAGGCAATTAAACCCTCCCGTTTCATGAAGACATACTTGTTAGTTTTAGTTGCCTTGTCTTGAACGATGTCGTAGAAACCATTCAGAGCAATAACGTCCTTTGTGCCAGCAGCATCCCGGTTATCCATCGCCATGATGAGTTCGACATCTTTTGTCTGATAGGTACTTTGAGATGGTGCTTTGTTAAAAGCCAAGACGTTCTCCTGTTAACCGTTAGTAGAAGGACTAAAAAACAAAGAGCCTTCTTCAGTTCCAAAGTCAAGTGCTTGTGACAAATGCTTCGTTGCTTGTTTTTCAATCCACTGCTTATCTGGAAGGGGTAGTGCATACTCATCAGCAAGTAGAAGGGCCAAATTGTAGATTAAAGCATTCTGCCACTCTTGAGGAAAGTCAGGGGTGTCACCAGAGGCCGTAAACACATCATAGGGCGCTTGATACGTAATGGTAAGGGTACCAGTAGCAGTTGAGGGCTTAGGCCACACAGACACGACACCGTAATTAATAAAGGGCTGGTACTTGATGCTAACCACTGTTCCCTGTGAGTTAGAAGGCAGGAGGTTAAAGTCATAGCTGGCTTTAATCTCTACATCCTGTTGGCTACCAGAACCAATGTACTCAAAGGTAGCTTCGGAAATCTTCATTGGAAACGGTACATCAATAGTACGTCCAACTCCAATGGTGTAATCACGCTGACCCACAACCATGGGAATAGCCAGTTCAGTTCGTTTCCAAAGAGGCATTCCTAAAGTAGCAAACAACTGTACAATAGTATTTAGAGCTTCTGCTCCAGTAGAGGTTTGTTCTGGATTAGCAGTAGTACCCTCACCAATAACACCAATCTTGCGAAGTGCTGCATTGATGATGCTGTCTCTAGTCATTTCCAACACGGTCGTTCCGCTAGTAGCCATTATTTATCCACCCTCTTTTGAAAGTTACTTACAATTGCTTTTGCAAATTCACCCATGTGGGGAGCAGCAAAGTAAAAAGCCAAGATAAGCATTACAGCAGGAGACATGTCGTTGGCACTCTCTGTCTGAATTTGTGCAAGCTTATTCAAATCATTTGCTGCTGAAGTCCAGAAGACCGCAAGGGACATAGCAAAAACACTAATGATATACTGGAACAACCAGACACCTGTAATTGCTAATGAGATAAGACGCCTAGCAAGGTTTTGGCCTTGAGTAGCTTCCATCCATTGAACAAGCATCCCACGGGCTTCAGAGCGTTCTTTAGCTGCATCCACAGCTTTCTCTTCGTCTGTATAGACGAGAGCGTCTAGGCCGTTTTTAACGGCGTCAATGGTACTGTTTATGGCAGTGTCAGTACCGAACATCTTGCCCCAAAAGCTCATTATTTATCCGCCTTACGATCTAACTTATCACGAATTTCTCGGAACATCTCACGAAGCTCTTGACCTAGTTGATTGAAGTCGTCCCGTTGGGCGTACTTTGTTGGAAGTTCCTCACGAAGTTTTGCCAAGTCGGTTTTAAGTTCTTGAACAGCATTCCAAAGAGTTTTAGCAAACCATCCTAAAACAGCTTGTGCAGCAGCAAGAATACCCCCTGCAATAAATAATATAACAGTCAAATAATCCATAAATACCTTAGCTTTTAAAAACCCAAGCCGACAAAGTTCCAGAAGTTAAATCAACAGCGGAACCTTCCCGGTTATATAAAACTACCCGCACTGTGTTTGCAGCAGACACATGACCAGAGATAAGAATGTTTCTAGTTCCAAGAGTGGAAAAAGACACGGCCACCGCGTCACCAACAGCCGCACCAGTGACCGTAATGTTGTTGTTCAAAACAGCACCGTCAGCAAAAGACACAGGATCCCACGTCACACTACCAAAAAGAGCTTGAACCGATCTAGGAGAAACTGTGTATTTGTCACTTGGAATTCCTGACGATGGGTCGTTGTCTTGAAAGATGGTGTTAGTAGTTGAACCATAGAACACACAAGTTTGTGCTCCCGTGAGGTCGGCAAATCTATTAGAGCGGAAAACAATACGATCATTTGGTGTTGTTGCATCGTTAAAATTACAAACTTGGGTCGAGTTTGCATTAATAACGTTTTGCTCAATCGTGACTCGACGATTACCCAGCCCATTGTTACCAGAGATTGCTCCATTAACCCAAAGCTCAATATAGTTTTGAGAGATGAGAATACCCTCAGTACCATTCATGTCAATGGCTTTGTTGCCATTACCAGAACCCTCAAAATCATTACTAACAACATTAATGTTTTGTCCACGATCCATAGACAAACCAACAAATGAAGCTTGGTTGTTACCAATAAAATCGTTGTTAGGCCCACAAATACCTGCATTACAGCCAACAGAGGAAGCCGACAGAAGTCGAATGCCGAAGGTGTGGATGTTCTCAAACTTACAGTCACTAACCCACCAGAAGTACACGTTGGTCATTCTGATACCAGTAGCACCGGAAGCTGTGAAATCATAGAAATCACAAGAGTCTACCTTGACAATATCTCCCTTGTCAAAATGCAGAGCAGCAACAGCAGTTGCAGTACCTTGGAAGCCCATGTCCTGAATGCGAATCTTCATGACGTTGGTAGACAACTTAGAGCCATAAATCCGAGTGGCACCAATAAAGGCACCGTCAACACGGATAACTGACACACGGCGACCAGCACCCTTGATAATGGTATTAGCAGGAATGTTTAGTGAACTGGTGATGCGATAAGTACCTTGAGGAAAATAAACTTCCTGCGCCATATTCAGAGCATTCTGAATAGCTGTAGTATCGTCAGTTGTGTTATCACCAACCGCACCAAAATCTTTCACAGACACATACTGTCGAAGTTTTGCTCGAACATTAGTAGCTGTTGCTCCTGTTCCTCCGGGAGTGTAGGTTACGTTCAGAGCATCAACAGCCAAACTACCAAACTCATCTACAATTTCCTGCACTGCTGCTTGCACGTTGGTTGAAGCCACAAATCCATAAGGAGTAACTTCAATCTTACTGGCTTCGTGTACAGTAGTTCCTATTGGTGGAGCATCATTAAACACATGGTCGTTTACTTCATTGAGCCAAGTAGACGCAATGACAGTGCCCGGATTAAAAGTAGTATCTGCCATTTAAGTTCCGTTTTTTAAAGCTAAAAGAAGTGGATAGGATATTGAGTTTTCGTCTGCTAAAGCACAATCGGCGGTTGCTAGATCAGCATAAGCAGAACGTTCCCAAAGATAGCAAACCTCAATAAAAGCATCTGGTGGATTAGGTCTAACCCAAGAAGGTGTCACTCTTTCTGGACGAACTCTAATAAAATCTTGGGGGTGTCGTTGCTCATAATCTTGTGAGCATACCATCAACCCCCGCCAATCTTTTTTAAGTTCGGAACTTTTAAACTCAAAACCACATACATCACATAGAGCATTCCACTGACCTAAAATAAGATGGCTCATATAATTCCTTAAAGTCCTAAGCCCATTTTCATACTGAGTCTTTGCTGCTTACCACTAGTAACTGGTAGGGGATCACCTGCTCGGTACACAGTAAACGGATAGAATGTTTGTGTGTTGGTAAACGTAGTGAATGTCAGATTAGTAGCAGCTTCATTAGCAACTGTAAAGGGCTCAAACGTGTTTGTGTTAGTAAACAGTGTAAACGTCAGGTCTTGTGAACCATCTGCCGGGTCTAATGAAACAAGCTGTGGTGAACCTACGTTTGCACCATCAACCTCAAGTTGGTAGTAAAAACTGTCTGCTGACAAACCAACCCAGATAAATGAACCGTTTGGATAGAGAGTCAGACTACCAGTGTCTGTTACTGGAGTAGTAATGTTGTAGCTAAACCATTTAGCAGCATCTGCTGGTAATACAACATCGTTATACAGAAAGCCTTCTTCCTGTACTCCCGGAATTGCAGCAGTGTCATCTACAATGTTCTGACCAGTGTCACCAGCACGGTATGTACTAGTTGTCAGGGTCAAAGCAGTGCTACGGTTACCGGCTGCATCATACGCACGTACACGGAAGTTGTACGAGGTAAGAGCAGTTAATGCAGTAAACGTAAAGCTGTTAGACAGCGACGTAAACGGATATGTAGCTCCGTTATCAGAACTCCATTCATATCCTGTTACAGCTACGTTATCTGTGGCGGCTGCTGATGTAGCTAAAGAAACAGTAGTGTCTGTTTTAGTCACAAACCCAAGAGTAGCAGCACCAAAATCTGGATTCGTGGTGTCTCCTCCACCTAGAGTATTTGACTCAAAGTTTCGGATGATGTCGGTCAGTGCCGAGTTGCCGTTGAAGTCGAGAATCAGGCCGACGCCCGTGGATGGCGTCTCGTTGAAGAAAGTGGTGTCGCTAGTGGTGAATACCGACGTGCCGTTGATTTTGACAACAAGCGATTTTGCTGTGTCGTCCTGCTCAATCCGAAGCGTGTCCCCTGCGGCCAATGCAGTCGTAACTGTAGTCACGGTCTGATCGGTGCCGTCACGGCGACCCATGATGCGAAGTTGCCCGGTGCTTCCGTTGTACGACACGTTGAACTTTGCAGTTCGACCGGTCTGCGACGCACCCAAGTTCACTTTGCCAAACGCAGCCGTTCCAACAAAACCAGCACCCACAACTGCCTCGCAGTAGTGATCTAGAGCCCCTGTATCATTGATGATGGACTTTGGATCGTCGGTGTACGAATCGGACTTAACCGCTCCAGCACCGTCTAACTTTAAAACGTCATAAAAGCCGGGGGTAAGTGACCAGCCTGTGGTTGATCCAACAGTCGTACCGTTGGTGCCGTTAAATGGATCTTGAAAGAGTGCCATGTGTCATCCTTATGTCGGGTAAGCCGTGGCCATGGCGTTCTTGGGCTCGCCTGTGAAGTTGGAACCTGTTGCAGCCCAGTTCGCGTCTTGAGCGGTGCGGGCGCTGCTTACAACCGTGTCGCCGCATGCCAGATGGTGACGGATCGCACCGTAAATGTTGGCTGCGTAGCCGGTGTTAGAGCCGATGCCCTCATAGCTGAACTGAGGAGCTGGGGCGGCCACGCGGCAGAACCACGAGCTGATCGCCGCGTTGGACGTTAGAGTTAGAACGCTTCCACCCGGCGTAAGGGATAGCTGTCCGGTGTTTCCCGAGGCGTTGACGATGTATAGCCGCTGACCGTTCACAGCTTCTGCGCATGGTTTGGCTGCTCCATTGAGGCGTGAGTCAAACATGAACACATCGCCATTGGTCAGTGCCGTGAATGTGCTTACCGTGATGCGGTTGGTGGATGTGCTGGGCGTCAGCGTGCCACCAATGGCAAACACGACATCTGCGGCAGTTTCAACGCGAGTGTTGTCCTGCTTCCATTGTGAAAAGCGATAGGCCGCAACGGTGGCAATTCCAGCAATAGCGTTCTGGGATGAGTACCACTTTGCCAAGTGCTGCCGAAAGCTCACCAGATCGGGGATTTCTGGCAGAGTGTTTGCCAGGTGGCAGATCGCATTCGACCAATAGCCCAGTGCCCAAGGACTCTCAAACGTGAAGTCTCCACCGCCGCCGTTGTCGGTGAAGCTGACAAGACCACTGTCCCGCCATGAGGTCGGGAGAGCGTCGTTGTATGCCTTCAGCGCCGCATATCCACTTGCCAGCACATCGCGGAAATACTTGCGCGTCTCGGTGCCGTAAGGGCATGTGTCCGGGTATATCGCCGACACATCACCAATGTCTCGGCTGGACCAAGCCATGATCCGGAACAGGTTCCCGTTGAAGAGAAAACCGGCTCCTTTGTATGTGGTCCCTGCGATTGATGGGTTGCGCTCGCCTGCCCATGACCCTGAGATAGGGTTTCCGCCGCCAATCGGGCTACCAACTTTCCACGTATTCCCGCCAGGGGGGCCGCTGATAAGAATGACAGCCGCCTGTTCCACCAGCATGTCCAGCATCTCAGGGCGTGCCGTGATGAGGTATGCGTAATACTCAATGGCGGGGCGGTGGCCGATGTCCCAATCTTTGTCCCACAAGTGCGTCTCAGGCCGTGGGTTCACACCGACGTTGTTACTGCCCGCATCGAAGTAGCGGTATGAAGGCTGCGCAGTGCCAAGACCTGTGTAGCTGGACTGAATGTCCACTACTGGGATGATCTGCTTGGTGGAGGAAAGACGCATGCAACTGCGCCAGCCACCGGCCGCGAGGGCAGACACCACCACAGCGCGGCGATCCACTGCGGATTGCGTCATCAGGTGGCGCACTGCCCACGAGGGCATCACACCAATCTCAAGACGCTCCCCCGTTCCATCAAGGTTGCGCTCTACGCTGGAACCCTTGCACTGCGGGTTGTAGTTCACGCTCGCCATGTTGGTCGGCGTCTGCGTGAGGTCGTAGGGTGGGACCAACTTCGACTTTGTGAAGTACGTCTTGTCGTGCTGCACGCGAATCGTGCAATCAGCCGACGCCGACCCACCACCCTGCACGTAGTCCCATTCACCGTCCTGCCCGCACGTATAAAAGTCGGTGTAGTGCGGCATCGTTATGGTGCCGGTCAGCGTCTCACCCGACTGAGTGCCTTGCAGCGTGCGAAGCGTGGTTGCACCAGACTTGAGCACAGCGGAGAACTCACGCTTTGCTACAGTTGGAGAGGTAATGTCTGTGTATGGCTGCGCTCCTCGTCCAAGATAACGAATTCCCATGAATCCACCACTAGAGTTCTGTAAAGCAGCTACATAATGCCAGCAATACAACTGACCGTGTGCAGAACCTGATTGCTTGAACGCTCCGCCAATACGCCATACTTTACCAGCAGGCCCATCACCAATTACTACAATGTCGTCAGCATCAGTGATTGCTGTGTTCAGACTAGCAGTCCACACACCAGACAGAGCGGTAATACCAGTCAATTCAACTTTAATGTCGGCAGCCGTGAGGTCAGATAACGTACGTGAACTAGCTGATGGTGTAGAACCACCAGACTTTACCTCAACGGTTAGCGTACCAGAACCTGCAATTGATGTTGGAGCGCGCAATAACACACCACAAAACTTCTTTGATGCATCTGGCCAAGACGTGTCGTTGTAGATTGTGGCAGGGCACGGAGTATCATCTTCAAGTGTGAATACCGGAAACTCACCAGACGGAATATCACCCGCCTTGAATGGCATACCAAGCATTGGGCTGACGAAGTTCGCCGCCTGTGTACTACCAGACGTATTTACTAGTGACAGAGTTGTAATGAGCCCACCACCAGAAGGAGTAGGTAATCCTGCATATAGTGGAGTTCCCGGAGTAAATGAATAACTGTCTGGAGTTGCTACAGGCATGTCAATCCTTAAAGTTGGAAGATGCCTCCGGCACCCCATGTCAATGTAATGTTGTTTCCATTGGGAGTAACCGGCAGACCGGTAACACCAGTGTCAAGATAGGCTACCAGACGCCAAGTAGTATTGGCTCCAGCATTTTTGACAAATAAAACTACAGCTTCTGAGGTAGCACCAGTGACTGAAGGAATAGTCGAGTTAGCTGCGTCAAAAGCACCATTAGTAAACGTCTTAGTTCCAAGCTCAATTTCTGTTCCAACTTGTCCAGCCACAACAGAAGAGAAGAATTCGTGTGCGGCACTGTAAGTATACGTGCCAGTGTCAACAAGAGCAGCATAAACCCCAGTAGTACCGGAGCCGTCTAGTGCCGCGTTAGCTGTGCCTTGAAGCCGAGCTTCTTTCCATTTGGGATAGAGTGCGTTTGCCATGTTTAATAAAGTCCGATAATTGCTGAAGCAGTGGTTCCAGTAGAAAGCACTTTGTCAACTTGAAAAGGGGCAATGCCAATTGGCACCGCTGTAAAAGTAACAACCATCTCATCTGCCATACGTACGGTCAAGTCTCCAGAACCACCAATGTAAAGGCTACGAGTAACTGGGAATACAGTTGAGTCGTTGGGAGTAATGGCAACAGCGCCATGAGCAGATACCGTAGCATCTGAGGATCGATAAGCACTCATAAGTTCTCCAAAAGAAAAGGGGCCGAAGCCCCTTTTGGTTATTACTCAGCGTAGATAACGTCTACGTAGAATTCACCAGCCGTGGGGTTACCCGTAGTTGCTGTCCCTGTGAACAGAAGGCTAATGTCGGTACGGTTATTAGAATCGTAATTCTGATGGGTCGTAACCGAAGTAAGTGAACTCGTGACGCCAGCAGTAGGAGTCAGAATGTCAGCAGCGTTAACGAACGAAGTGGCAGCACCGGGAGTACCAACGGACAGTGTAGCTGCCGTAATACCGTTACCAGAGAGTTGCGTCTTTTTCCAAAAACGAAACTCAAGGATGGTAGACTGTGCAGGAAGCACAGCCTTTACCGAAGCTGCTCCGCCCGTAGTCACATCACCAAACAGAAGACGTACAGATTTTACCTTTACGACTTGGCTGTTGTTAGTAGCAGTGACCCGATTGTCGGAGTAGTTAACACCCATGGTTATGCGCCTGCGCTTCCGTAAATACCACGCCAGTCAGTCCAACCAAACGAATAACGACCGGTAGCCTTAAACTTAGCGTTCTCGGTATCGAAGTCATTGTCCATCTCGAAGGCATCAGCACGACGTTCGAAGTATTTCAGACCATGCTTGACGTTGGTACGAATGAACCAAGCATCCGTATCAGTCAGGTAGTGGTTCGTCACAATCTTTGGCACAATACCCATGGTTTTGAGTGCGTTCAGATCATTCAGATCAGTACCAACACGACCATCAGAAGCAAGAATACGCTTGGCTTCAAACATCAGTTGGCGAGGGATAATCAGGCTTTCTGGTCGCACAGCAATCAGCAAACCACGGTCGTTGGTGAAACCGGCAATGTCAATGCAAGCTTGTTCCAGCGAAGCTTCCGACAAGTCGGCAGCCGTAGCGATGATGTTGCTCTGGGTACCGCCAGCGATGTTGGGATGCGAAGCCGAAATCATCGACACACCATCACCACCAAGGTAAGAACCAGAGAAGGCACGGTTGTAGACGTTAGCGCCCACAATTTCCTTCGTCTGACGATGAGAGAAAGCAAGACCCTGTGCCTTACGCTGACCCACCACATCATACTGGTCGTCTTCCATCATCTCTCGCGTGATGATAAAGCCCAGTGCATACACAACGTGCTGGTAGCGCGTTACAAAAGCCTGTTGCTCACTGTCATACGAGATAGGAGCACCCTCACCCTTTTGAACCGCAAGGCCAAAAGACGAGATGCCCACATCCTCTTCCCAAGCTTTAGACGAGCTAAACTTGTCGAACAGGGACGTGTATTCAACCGAATACTCATCATATGCTTTACCGTACCAAGCGTTAACGCCGGGCCAGAGGGCTTTTGCAAAAGAGCCACTATTAATCACACCACTCATTTTTGTTCCTTGTTAACTATTAGACGCCAGTAGAACCGGTACCACCTTTGTACTGATGGTTGTTAATCATCACATACGCACGGGTAAAGGCATCACCGATGTTGTTGTCCACACGAGCAGGGAAACCCACGATTTTCATCGGGAGGGTTGCCGTAACAGCGGCGGTGCCGATGTCAAGAGTCATGCCGGACGCACCAGAAGTCGTAGAACCAGCAGCCACATCCATCTCAGCATTCAGACCAACCACAGCAGTCGTAAGAGCGCCGTTAGAGGTTTGAGCTTCAAAGACGAGGCTCGGATCATCAGCCACCAGAAGGTAGCGATCCGTCAGGGTGCGACGATACACTGGAGTATTCAGGTCCGTGACAGGAGGCACGTTTTGCGTGTCTCCCATACCAGAGAACAAAATACCAACCACAACACCAACAGCCGCTTCAGTAGCGCCGCCTGCGTGGCGAGCCACGGTAGGAACACCAGAAGGACTGCGAGCGTCACCGCCCAGTTTAACCAAGTCACCAACCATGATGACGTCTGCGTTAGAAGCAGGAACAAAATACACACCGGCTTGGCCATTATAAGGCGCACCGGTAATAAACTTAACAGGACTCAGCCCGTTAATACGCGAAACACTTGCCATTAGTATTCTCCATTTAGCAAATAAATTTTGATTCCTAATGGCACATATAGGGTTAATCCCTAGAGATTTTCAATTCTCCGTATGTACCATCAAGAGCTTTAGCTTTAGTGGCACGTTCAATCTCTGCTACTTGACGCAGCTTTGCAGCTTCGTCCTCATCATACCATTCTTTTTTAATTCGCATGGCATAAGCTTTGGTTCCCTGACCGACCGAAATCGTTTTCTTGGAACCCAAAGAAGTAGAGGCATTGACACGCTTGTCACCAACCTCAACAGCGTCGTCTGCAACAAGCTCATAGCCTGCTTCGAGAAACTGCGCGATACGATCATCTGTGTCGTTCACGATTCGGTAATGATAATTGGGGTCTTTCCCCTTTACCGTAAGGATGTTACGCTGACCAATAGAGGTTCGCGTAGGTCGGCCACTCGGCGCTTTAGAAATAGCTTCTTTATTTTGGTTCATATTATCGTCCACTCACTTTCTTCAGTTCTGCAATGTACTCTGCTTCCGTCATGACTTTCTGACGCACGAAGTTGTTCATAATGCGCCGCTCATCAGCGGAGAGTTCAAAACTGGAGGAACTTTTACCACGGGGAGTCGAACTCTCGACACCAGAAGGACGGTCCTGACGAGGATTCCGAAACTTGTTCGGAAATTCTTTCCGTACTTCCTCTTCAACCTTCTTTAAAACTTGCGGAGGCGTCAGGCCATCCCGTGCAAGTTCTGCACCCAATGCATCAGCAAAGGCTTTCATTGGAGTGTTGGTTGTGTACCAACTGTTACGAGCAGTCCACTCAACGAAGACTGGGTGTTGTTCACCGGCTTCAATAGTGGGCTCAGGTTCTGCTTGAAGTTGTCGTTGCTGCTCTTTAACCAAATCAATTCGGTCGTCGGCTGCAATCACTGCATCAGCATCACCCTCTTCGAGAGCAGCTTTTTTCTGTGCTCGGAGAGTTTCGAGAGCACGTTTGTACTCAACCTCACGTACATCTGCGTGAAGCTTTTTCATTTCCACCAGAGCACGTTTAACGTCTTTTAGTTCACGATTCTGAACTTCAATCTTCTTGAAGAGTTCACCACGGCGCAAGAACTCAGCGGCATCTACCCACTTGTGTTCATCACCATTAAATTCTTCTTTAGGAACCCATCCAGAATCAAGAGCTTCCTGTTCTACAGGGGAGACTTCTGGTTGGGTGCCTTCACCTTCTGCGGGCGTATTATTTTCGAGTTCCATGTTATCCTTTAATGATGCAAATGAGGTCTTCGTCGAATTTGTTCGACTTCCGAGCGTTTTCTGTTCTGGTTAGAAGTTGCATATTCCACGGTACGTGTAAACCACAGACTCTATTATGTTTAATAGGGACAATGTGATCTACTTCCAAACCCCTTAGTTGGGCAGCATGGTATATCTCAGCAACCCACAAAAGCTCAAACTCATCCAACCAAGTTGGCTTTGCTTGCTGAACCTTCCTAGACCTCAATGAAGCGTACTCAGCATAAAAGCTTTTGTTTGCTTGTTGATAACGTTTAGAAGATTCTTTTCTTTTGATTGGGGAGTCTTGTAAATACTTTTGCTTTGCAAGTAAGTTAAGCTCTGGATTTTTAGATGCCCACGCAGCTTTGCTACATTTACTGGCACAGTAGGAAAATGGCTTTCTAGTGCCCACCTTAGTGATAGGAGTTTGGCACCACAAACACAATTTAGTGTTTGATAACACAGATCAAATCCTCGTCGTTGAGAGCTACAAACTGCTCCTCAGTTTCTGGGTCTTCAATAACCTTACCTGAGAACCGTGCGTAGTTAACAACATCTCCAATCTGGACTGGGGGTTCAACACCATAGTCTCGATAAGCAGTTGCGCCAATGGCAACAACGATACCTCGATCTACAGAAGCTTGAGCACGTTTCATTTCTTCCATCTCTGGGATTTCAAGTCCCATAGCGCGTGCCCGTTGCATGTCTTTGTCAAATTCCCGAAAGCTTTCGGCTTTCACAATAATCCTGTGAAGGAGTGGAGTAATCATTTTGCATCCTCGTCTTCGAGTCGAATTAAGTAAAGATCACGTAGGGCAGCAATGTATCCTGCGTGAAAGCGGTCTTGGAGAGAGTCAGTACCTGCGGAAACGGCTAGTGTTTCCATGACGGTGTGTTCTTGCTCTCGCAAACCTTCAAACACTTGTTTTGTTATTGGATGAGATTTCCAATCCATGAAATCTGCTTTAGAACTCATTATTTCTTAACGCCCCCTTTGGGTTGTTGTTTCTGTTGTTGTTGCTTAAGCTTCATTTCTTCACCTTTGAGTGCTAGCTTTTGACGGCCTTCTGCACCTTTGAGGTTGATCTTTTGCTGAGCTTCAACGGAGAAGATTCGCTGTTTGTGAATCGCCTCGGCCTGTTGGAGTTGAGCCATTTTAGCTTTGTTCTCCAAATCCATTTGATGTTCCTGAGCTTTCATAGCTAGTTGAACATGCTTATCTCGTGCTTCCAGTTGACCTTTATGCTGTGCCTGCTCTGCTTGCATCTGCATCTTCTGTTGCTCAATCTGTGCCTTCATCTGCATTTCTTGCAACTTAGGATCAGGTGGAGGCTCAGGAGGTTGTCCAGACTCTAGCATCTCAGGAGGCAGGAGCTGTTCCCAATTGGGCTGCTCTTGTGCTTCCAGCACTCGCTTAATAACTTCCACAGGGTTAAGCAAACCACTAGGCAGGAGTTCCAGCAAACCTTGAGCTTTCATCAGCTTCTCGGTCTGGGAAATTGCTGTTGGGTCAGCACCCGGACAAATTTCATAAGTCTTGTCAAAGTCATCTGGGCTGACAGTCACATCAACAATGGCCGCATATGTTTGCGGGTTCATGTAAATGTGATTTAGTTCAAAAATCTTTTTAAACTCTTCAGCCAAACTACGAAAAATCCGTTTGTAAACAGCAGTGAACACTTTCATGCCCTGCTCAATGGTGGCCATGGTGGTAGTTGCTGGAGTGTTTTGACCCGGCATTTTACCCGTAAAGATTTCCGCTACGCTAGCCAGCTCCTTTCCTGATGTAATGAGAGAACCCATCAACTGGAACAACACTGAGCTAGGCTCTTTTGTCGGCAGAGGAACAATTTGTTTCTTAAGGTCATCACCAGTGGAGTTGACTGTCTTCCACTCACCCGGCTTAAAGCCATACTCACCCATACGAAGCCGTAAACCCTTACCTAAGAAACCACCTTGAAGGCTGTTCATAGTACCAGCATCAATGAGCTGGTTAATTAGAGTGTTGACGCTTTCGTTTAGTGGGCCCAAAAGGCAACCAAAGCCAATATCATAAAAACTACCGTCGGGATTAGGAATAAAACCAAATTTAGTATAATATTCAATGGGTTCAATTTTAACAATCTCACCGTCGTCGTCTAGGAAGATACCCGACTCTTCATAACGAGCACAAATTCGGAGCACATCACCAGATTCCTTGTGGAAAGTGACAATGTAGGGCTCACGGTAACCATCATCGTCAAGATCAAGGTAGGTGTGCTGCTCAATTAGCGTGTATGGCGTTGTCTCATCATTCTGTGGTGTGTCCATACCTTCTGGAGTAATAGGATCACCAATATCAATGTCAAGGAATACCTTAGCACGCTGGCGTTCTTTAAGAATCCGTTTACTCATCTGAATTTCTTCAGAAACACGCTCAGAATCTTTAAGGTTTTTAGTCCAGTAGTTTACAACCAGAGCTTTAGGAGACACTAGTTCAGACTGAATGGCCTTCTTAATACTGTCCCAATAGGTCTTCTTGTACAACATACCCACAATAGGAAGTTGAATAAGGAGCTTGTCCATATTCTCTTCCCAATAAGGGACTTCGTACATGATTTGGTAGGACATGTAAGTAGACACACGGTCTGCTTTAGCCAGTTTCTCTCCCGTGGGGTCTTTACCAACCACACGACTCTTGACAATGGCACCATTAGAAGGCACCAAGGACGGGTAAGCGCGGGCAGCAAACTGCATAGCAGCCGTGCTGAGTAGGGGGTATTTGATGTTGGAAGCGTCTGGCCAAGGAAACGACTTCTCTTCACGAAGTTGTTTGGCTAGTTTAATCCAGTCCTCAAGGTTTTCTTCCCATTCCTTACGACTTTCTTTGTCAGTGTCGTAACCAGCCTTACATTCAGAGCCAATTTCACGAAGACGCTCTTCATCAAGAGAATCGGCAATGTTGACTTCTTCAATTAAAGCACGGAAGGGTTTGGCTTGGGGTTCAGTATCCGGTCCACTTGCTTCTTCCAGAGGCTCCGGCTGCATGTTCTGCAAGTTCATCTCGGTATTCATCCTCGTCCATTTCTTCTTTAGTTGGGGCCTCAATGAGTTTGTCAAGCATCAGTCCAAGGTAGGCATAAGCATCTACTTGGTCATCGTGCTTGCCACGAGGGAAGGTTAAACATTCGTTTTCAAAGATGCCATACCATTCGGCTTCTTTGTCAAACTTGACTCCGTGTGCCCGCATACGAGCTTGAATAGAACGACCTCGCGTAACCTTGTCCTTACCACCCGGTTTCAAAGTAACTAGGGTCGGATAGGTGTTAGAACGAATCATCTCTTCACGAAGAAAAGGGCCAATGGCCTTGGAGACTTGCATCTCTTCAATTCCAATGGCCTCCGGTTCGTATACCCTTTCAAGGGCTAAGAGGGTTTCAACAATATCTCTACCGTCAATCCGCTCTCTAATTACATCTTTAATGTGGATTACTTTATCTTCGTCAACTCCAGCTACAATGAACACAGAGTAATCGGCTTTCTCACTTTCGGAAATTGCCAAGTCTGCTGTAATGTAGTAATTGAGTTTCTTGTTTCTGTCTTCCTCAGTGATTTTCATGAAGTCAGCTTTCTTAAAGAAGCTAACACTCTCATCAATGGGGTAGTTTAAATATTCTTGGCTGTAGATGTCAGTGGTACCGTCTTTGACAGCCTCTTCAAACAACATCTGGAACTCATGAGCACTCTTCTTGGAGGGCCAGAGTAGCTTGGTAAAGTCTTCGTTGTGGGCTCGGTATTTAACTGCCTTCCACATACCCTTGCTGGTAGAATAGGTTTTTAGCCCGTCCCTCACAGTCAGCTTTTCAGAGTCATTAGGCATAAGCCTCTCTAACAAACTGTCCATGTGGAGAATGGTGCCTACGATACGAACAACTCCGTTGTCCGAGCGGCAGGGAAGCAGAGCTCCCTTAAACCATCTTCGCATTTTGTCTCGACGTTCTTTGTTCATCACAAGTTCGTCGTTTTCCATATCGTCACACATGATGATGTCAGGGCGACTGCCGTTCCAAATCAATCCACGGAGCTTCTGTTCCGCCCCTTTGGCAATGATTCGGAAACGGTGTCCATCCTCACATTCAACAATAATGTCAGTTTCAGAGTCCTTGATGAACTTGACTTGACCGGCTTCATTTCGTTTGATACCAAACAAATCTATTAGCTCATTATTATCTTGTAACTCTTGCTTGAATGTTCCTAAGAACAAACTGGCCTGACTCTCAGTGTCAGATACTAACAGCATAAACTTTCGCTGTCGAAACAACAAAGTGGCTAGTCCATACCCAAGGGTAACTGCTGTGGACTTAGCGTGGCCCCGTGGGGCTGCAATGGCAACAAACTTTTCATCCGAGCAGCACAGGTCCCAACATTCTTTGTGGAAGTCAGGAGTGGAAGACTGCCCATCGAAACGACCAGCTAGAACACCACCGACAAAACCTGCTACCACTTCGGAGCTTAATTTCAAAGTACATTCTCCAAATATTCAATAGCATTTCTTAACGCTACCGGATTGTCACCAAACTGACCTAAACCTTTATTACAAGAAGCACACAAAAGGCCCCGGATTTTTAAAGAATCATGGCAGTGATCTACACAAGCTATTTTACCTTTGACAAAGCTAGAACCTTGACTGGTCAAATGGATTGAGCATTTACAAATAGCGCAGCATCCTTTTTGACTGTCGTACATGGACAAATAATCAGTCCACTTGAGTTTATACTTAGCCCAAATTTCGTTTTTACGAACCCGTTCTTCAGTAGGTAAATTTGGAATTTTCTGTCCTGACCATTTACCCATTACTTCTTCTTTTCCCGTTTAGAAGTCTGTGACTTCATTGAGCCGTCACTATTGCGCGAAAAGCTACGATTGCTAGAAGCACTAACGACACGTAAATTAGACTTGCCAGTAGAACCGCCTTTGGAGAGTGGTCTTCGATGGTCAAGGTCTTTTCCATCTCCCTTGGAAGTGGTTCCTGCTGCATTAGCTTGCCTTCGTGCTGTGGTACGGGCTGTACGGTTTTTAATTTGCTCATCACGACTGTGGTACTTGGCGTACTCTTTTTTGTAGTCGCGTTTGCCATTGGTCATGTAGGGCAAGAAATACTCCTAATTTGGTGGATGGTCTAGGTAACGATCCTAGCCTGAGTTAACGACAGTTTTACAGACTGCCCCGCGTCCTTAACGGTATACCCATCCTTGGCGGGCCTTGTACGACTCGAACGTACATTACCCAGATTTGGAGTCTGGTAGTTTGCCAATTAATCTTAAACGCCCGTTATTCATATTCGTTGACGACTTTAGCATCCTCAACTACAATTGTTCTTTTTTCCAAAGCCTGCTGCTCAATTTTCATTGTAGCCATGTCAGCAAACTTCTCAGCCAATTTAAGCAGACGGGTTTCAATCCCTTCATCTGACGTTTCTGGCTTTTCTGTCTTTTCCATCATTTCCTGACGATCTTGTAAATCAACAGCAACCTTGTGAGCATCTTTTAGATTAACTGGTTTACGAACAACAGCACCTGTCTTTTGGTCAAACTGGAAATCGCCGTTTACTAGTCGGTCTTCGACAACAGTTAAACTTGCGTCCACAATCTTCTTCATTCGACTGGAAAGTTGAATTCGATCCTGAGTTTTTAACTCATGAGTTTTATCTTTCCACCATTCCGTAGTTTTCCAAACACGAAGAGTAACTTCTGGAATTCCTAGAATACGACTTGTCAATGCCAAATTACCTAATAGCAAATATGATTGAATAGCTTCAATCTTTTGTCCATCTGACCATTGCTTATTCGTATTAGCTTCAATTGACCTTGGTCGCATACCTTTTTTATTCTTCTTAGAATCGGCATCTGAAAGCATTAAATTAGTTCCTTAAACTGGTTGTCCACAACTAAGAACACCACGATAGATTTTACCATCCGGTAATTTAATAGCAAAAGGAATTGCTCCTTTTGTTTTAGTTGGACAAGCCCATTGAATTTCAACACCATCTTCCCAACCACCTTGAAAAACTTCGTTTGCAATTGAAGTGACAGGAGATGAAATTAATGAAACAGCAATGATGACACTAGACAAGAATTTAAACAAAATGTTCTCCTGCGAAGCTCTGACTAAAGCGAGGTGTCGTAGAACCGAGCTTGGTATTCAAGACATCCTGAGCTGGAGAGAACAGCATGTTCTCGACAGTGTATACCTATAGTATACCACAAAAATAAAGAAATGTCAAGTACTTTCTTCACTTTCGTTCAGAAACTTACAAAAATATTTTTACATGAAGTACTTGACTTTTACAAAAAGTATGTTATAATAAATATTAATATACTAGTATAGTAAGTATATTACTAGTATGTTAGTATAGTATTATTTCTTCTTTCTTTCTTTAGAGAGTGTGAGAGACTTTTCTTTCTTTCTTCTTTGTTGTGGAGGAAGGAACCGTAGGCGAGGCCCAAGCCGAGCCGACAATGCCTCTAGGATTGATTTAAACAGGGCTAGGAGAGTCGCTAACGCTCCGGCTGGTACATGGGTAGCCAGTCATGTAGAAAACAGCTTGTAGGGCTCCCTATCGTTTAGACGTTAAAATCACGTAAACACTCGGACGAAACCTCGGAACACCCCTAGTCTGAAAAGTTTATAAAAACGTAGGATTGTGCATTACCTCAAATTACCCCGCACGAAAGTTTCCCCCCCACCCCCTCTTGATGGATGGAGGGCTCATTGTAGAGTGATGGTATTTCCTCCT
>Ga0181337_1000025_pt1 | contig 39503 bp, 55 predicted proteins | sample Sp13VDMM15DD_FD_168302 | JGI IMG/M metagenome (GOLD analysis project Ga0181337, IMG submission 168302) | Freshwater viral communities from Lake Michigan, USA - Sp13.VD.MM15.D.D | ecosystem: Environmental > Aquatic > Freshwater > Lake | place: USA: Michigan | collected 2013-04-23 | reverse complement strand
TATTCGGCGTGCGCGTTCATCTATTCATCCATTCACGGCGGCCGAATTGATACCGCGCGCACGATTCCAGCGCAACCTGGCGCCGATCGCCGGCCAGCTCGAAAGCCCCGCCAAACGCCACAAATCCATCGGACAATCTGCTAACTCTGTCCGATAAATGCCTTACCCATGACAAAACGCCCTCAAATCGCAATCAAATGCTATCGATTGAGAATTTCGAGGGCTTTTGACGCTCGATTGCAGGCGTTTGGCGTTCACGAAAGCGTGATCGCGCCTATGCAAGGCTAGGTAGCAGCGCGTAGGCTATGCAACCAAGCGCGCGGCGCCGAAGGCCGGCTGGACCAGCGGGGATTTCTTTTCTGAGCACACACCCCTGTCCCCCGGGTATTTTTTTTGCCTTTACGCACCCCAACTATTATGACACAATACGCCAGACGCAACGCATGTTGAGGTGCATAAAATGAAAAGAGGTCGAGGCGCTGCGGTCCCGATGGAGGGCAAACGGTTCGGCGCGCTACTTGTATTACGCCGCGCGCCGCGCGTTTTGGTTGGCCGGCGTATGGCGGACTGGGTCTGCCGCTGCGATTGCGGAACCGAGTGCATAAAGCGCGGCATGGCGCTCCGGCAGAACAAGGTCAAAACCTGTGGCCAGAACGGCTGCTCTTGGTGGAATTTCCTGCCGGCCGGTAATACGCGCTTGCATCCGGACGAATACCGTTCGTGGCGAGGAATGCACGAGCGTTGCGGCGGAAAAGATGAAAAAGCCGGCCGTAATTATCGCGACCGCGGCATTACGGTCTGCGAACGGTGGAACAGCTTCGATAATTTCCTTGCCGATATGGGCAAGAAGCCGAGTCCCAAGCACAGCATCGATCGACACCCTGATAACGACGGCAATTATGAGCCGACCAACTGCCGGTGGGCGACGCCAAAAGAGCAAGCTCGCAATATGCGCAACAACATTTACGTCGAGCACAACGGCGAGCGCATCCTGTTCATGGACCTCGTGGACCAGCTCGGCCTCGATCGTGCCGCCATCTTCGGCCGTCTCAAGAATGGTTGGTCCCTCGAAGAAGCCTTGGGCATTCCAATCAACAAGCACAAAAAGAAACGGCGCCAGCGAAAATCCAAGTTGACTTCTCGTAATACATCGGATTAATCTCAACGAGCAAAACAGAAGGTGGAACATAAAATTCCTCGACGCACTTGCCAAGGCACGAAAGGCCAGCGGCAAATCATACTACACCATCGGCTCGGAGACCGGACTCAATCCGATCACCGTGTTCAACGTCTTCAATGGCAAGACGAAGGAGCCGTCGTTCTACAAGATGGCGCTGATCACAAAATCGATCGGACTGTCGCTCGATGCGCTCGGCAAAACCGAGATGAAATTCTGGATCACCGACAAGGAACGCGCCAAGCGCGCCAACAAGACTATCACGCGCAAAATGAGAATGTTCGCGATCGGCAAAGCGCATGTTGCGTTGGCAGCGATGCGAGCCGCGGCGAAGTGACCCCGCTCCCTCCCGATCGCAACAATCGCTACCGCTGGTCCATCAACTGGCGCCGCTCCTACACGTTCATCCGCGAATATCCGAACGACAAGCGCCGCTGGCAATGTTGGGACACGGGCAAGTCATGACCATGATCGAGAAAGTTGCGCGAGCAATAGAGAAGGCAGAACTCGGCAACAACTGGGAAGCGCAAGCCCGCGCCGCGATCGAAGCCATGCGCGAGCCGACAGAGGAAATGGCGCAACGTGGAGGAGCCCATCTTGGTTTGTCGCCGCGCGACCGCTTCAGCATGAAGGCAGCGTGGAAGAAAATGATCGACGCCGCCCTCAACGAGAAGGCTTAAGCATGGAACTCACCGGCAAGCGCCGCTACCGAATCGAAAAACACTGGTGCCGGGAATATCTGGTTCTGGAAGTCGAGGAGCGCGGCCTTCATACCTATTGTGTAGGCGGCATGATCGACACCGAATACGTGACTCGATGGCGCGACGCGAAGATTTCGGATTTAACGGAACACGAGCGCCCTGATCAAAATTGAACATCTTCGCGCCTCGCGCGTTGCTATAAACCGCTACCCCTCAAACCCAGGAGCGACCCATGCCTGTTTCCGACGACGAACGCGAAGCGATCAAGAAGATGGACCAGCCGGCGAAAGGTGCCGCGGTGCTCGAACATCTCAAGTGCATTCGCGAAGCCTCGACCGGCCCGGCGATGAACCACTACGCCGTCAACGACGCGCTCGACCATATCGAAGTGCTGATCGAGGAAGCGCCGGCCAAGGAGCCGCACAAGACCAGGGCCGAGATGGCCAAGGAGAAGGCGGAAGCCTGAATCCCTTACTAGCGTCAACGGCCTTCGAGCATTGAAAGGGCTGCCTTATCGGCGGCCTTTTCTTTTGGAACCGCCAGCCGCCTTGACACGCGGTAGCCGCCCGTAGCACATTCCCGCCATGAGCCTGAAATTCTTCCCAGAGGATGTCCTGTTCGAGCAACGGCTATTGTCGTGCGGCGGGTTCAATCCGGGCAAGCTTGACGGGCAATACGGGCCGAAGACGCGCGCCGCCGAGGAGCGCGCTTTCGAGGCTTATATCGATCTCCAGAAATCTCTTGGCGCCGCCGACCCGCGCAGCGAGAAAAACATCCAGACGCTGTTGCCTGAGATGCAGCACCGCGCCCGCATGATCTTCAACATCGGCAAAAAGCGCGAGAAGACATCCGGACTGACCTGCGTGATCCTCTCCGGCACGCGCACCTATGCGGAGCAGAACCGGCTGTTCAAGCTGCGGCCGAAAGTGACGAACGCGGGGCCGGGGCAGAGCAACCATAACTTCGGCATCGCGATCGACATCGGGTTGTTCAAGGGGGCGAAATATCTGACCGGCGCGAACGCCGCAGAGACCAAGGCGTATCGCGACTTTGGCGGTGACGTGAAGCGCGACGTGCATGACATCGAGTGGGGCGGGGATTGGGCGTCGTTCGTCGACGTCCCGCACTACCAGTTCAAGACCGACAAATCCATCACGCAGATTCGCAAGCTTTTTGAACAGGGAGCTTCCTTTGTCTGACGACACCGCGCCGGCCGTTTCCATCGATCAACTCACCGGGCAAATCCGCCAGGCTTTGCCGATCCTCGGCACACTCGCCGTCACGTTGGGATGGGCCGCGCCCGATAAGGTTGGCGCCGTCGTTGCCAATCTGTCGCTGTTGGTTGGCCCGCTGATGATCCTTGCAGGCATCATTTGGACCGCGCTCGCCAATACGCGCAAGGCGCTGCTCCAGTCGGCTGCCGCGGTGGTCGGAGACAAAGGGCAAAAAACAGTCATCGTGGCTTCGCCCGAGCTGGCCAACGCCACGCCCGAGAACAACATCGTCTCCACCTCATCCGTAAAGGTCGTTTCGAAATGAAGAATATCATTCGCGCTTTTGCACTCGGCGCCGTCCTGCTGCTGGCCGCTTGCGCCAATTTCAACCCGCTCGCCAGCGTCACCAACCCGGTCAACACGACGCGCCTCTATCAGGCCGAGCTGGTGTTCTCCGCGTCGCTTAAGACGTTCAACACCTACAAGGACCTGTGCGTGCGCCGGGTGATTGCCTCGACGTGCCGGACTTACGTGGTGCAGGGCCAGGGATTGATTCGCAAGGCGTCAGCGGCCGACGTCGCGGCCCGCAATTTCGTCGACAAGAACCCGACGCTCGACGCCACCAACGTCGTGCAGGCTTTCACCGGGCTGGTGAGCGACTTCACCGGCACCGTCGACAAACTCAGCGCCATCAAGTAAGGATCGAGCCATGGACATCGCAGGCGTCATCGCATTGTTGCAGATCGTCGTCGCCGAACTTCCCGGCGCCATCAACACCACGGTTCAGCTAGTCGATCTCGGCAAGAAGTTCTACGAGACCGCCAACGGGCGCGAGCCGACCGCCGAGGAGGTCGCGCTGTTGCGCGCCTCGGTCGACGCCGATGTCGCCAAGGCTCTGGAACCGCTGCCGCCGGCCCAGCCGGGCGATCCCGACTACAAGCCCTGATGGAACTCTTCTGCCAAGCAGCCGTTGTCATTTAGACGACATCCCCCTTGCAAAAGGATGGGAGGCATGTTTGATTTGCTCATTCGAAGGTTGCAATGCGGATATGGGAAATTAATGGCCTGGTGGAACCAGATTGCTGTTTCTAAGCGCATTACAATCTACGCTACCACAATAACCGCCGTTCTTGCCGCCATGGTCGCGGTGGTGAACGCGCTGAATGCCGGCGAGCCGCACTGGGTCGCGACGCGGCATTTTGTCCGGGCACAGGTCGAGCTGACCACCAGCCAGATCGAGCGGACCCAGCAACTGTTGCGGACGCGACAGGTGCAGACCGAGGTGCAGATCGTCCAAGGCCGCATCGAGCAAACCCGCGCAAAAATATCCGATCGCGAGCTGCTGATCGAGAAGCCGGAGGGCGCACCGCCGGAGTACCGGCGCTTGATTATTCAGCAGGTCGAGGAGTTCAAGGACCAGATCAAATTGCTGGAGAATCAACTCGACGATCTGCGCCGTGAGCTTGTCGCTCGCCGCCCGTGATTTGACGCCTCGACACAAATCCTACATATAGGAAATCCCGAAATCGATAAGCCTGTCAGGAGGCAGGTCAAACGCTGCTCAACAGTCAACAACATGGAGAACACCATGCGATTTATCATGGCGCTTTTTTCTGCTGCACTGATCACAGTCGTTTCGACTTCTGCCTTCGCCAATCCTACTGATGCCATGACGCCGACAGAGCGCATGGACTATTACTCTCAAGGCGGCTCTTACGTTCCATCTGCCGTTCGACATTCCGGGCGCCGTGGCTCGCGCGTCGTCGAGGAAGGCACAGTCGTTGGCGGCCGGCCGGCCGGATGCCCGCGTAGATATTGTGGGTGCGGCGTCAGTCTCAAGGTGTTCGGCAAGATCATCCCTGAGTTGAACCTGGCTTCAAATTGGCTGCGCAAATTCCCACGCACTTCGGCGGCGGCCGGCATGGTGGCGGCGAGATCGGGCCATGTATTTTACATTCAATCTGTCAACGGCGACGGAACGGTGGTAGCTTTTGATCCAAACTCCGGCGGGGGTTTTACTCGGCTGCACACGGTTAGTTTGCGCGGCTATCGAGTAGTTGACCCCAATGGAAATAGGGTTGCAAGCAGATGAAGCGAATTTTTTCAGCCGAACAGAAAGCTCGTCGGAAAATCAACGCAACGGCGTGGCTCATAAAGAATCGAGAAAAAGAAAGAAAAAGACTGGCTGCGTACAATTCTAACCCAGCCAATAAAGATAGGCTAAGGGCAAAACGGGCTGCTTGGGTTTTAAAAAATCCAAATTATGACAAGGATAGAAAAGCTAGTCCAGAATACAAAGAAAAAGCCAAGCTTCGCAGCGCGCTGTATCGCGCCGCCAACGTAGAAAAGCTTAAAAATGATAGAGCCGCCTACCGCGATAGGCCGGAAATAACAGCAAGGAAGGCGCTGGACAGACATCGCGGCAATTGTCCAATAGAACCTCCAAACCGTCCGCGCCCGATCAATTGCGATATTTGCGACGGAACATCAAATAACGGCTCTCGCCTGCATTTCGACCATTGTCATTCGACCGGGAAATTTCGCGGATGGCTTTGTAATAAATGTAATATGGCGCTGGGGCTGGTTAAGGACGATCCGGAGATATTGCTTGCCATGACTAAGTACCTGACCCGCACCAACATTGCCGATGCCCAAGACACGCAAGTAGCGCTAAATTAGCGCTTGACAGACGTAATCGCCTGTAGTCAGATGGCCTCCTCACAAGGGAGGCCATTATGTTTTCCCTCGACGACTTCTACGACTGGCTCCGCGATTTTATGGGATGGTGAAATGAAACAAGGCAAGATTCTCCTCGTTGCTGCGGCAATGACCGCGGCTTTCATGCTGGTGATGAACGGCGTCTCGCGCGCCGACAATGTCGCGATCGAGTGCCCGGCCGGCGCTCCGTCGTGCAAGCTCGTGATCATGACCCCCGACGAGATCAACACACTGGCCGGCGCCGGGCTGATCTTCGATTCCGCGGAATGGGCCAATCGCGCCAATCTGTCGGCCGCAATCGCCGCGTGGCGGCAGAAGATCAACAGCGCGCCGAACGGCAACGTCAAGAAGGACGAGCCGAAGAAGCAGGATCGGCTGCCCCAGGAGGCGCCGAAGAAATAAGTTTGCTGTCGTGTCCCCCGACGGACAGCGAAGCCGGGGCGGCATCCCCCTCAACGTCCCCAGCCGCCCCGGTCCCCTCTTTCCAAGGAAGCGTGATGGCTCTCAAGCCGAAGCAAGATACGCGCGATCGACTTCGAGAAGCCGCTGCCGAGTTCGCCGATCTGGCGCGCTCCGGCGCGACGAAAGATCAACTGCGGAACGGCGCGAATGGGAAGCGCGGCCTCAATCACGTCAACGAGTTGTTCATGATGCTGCCGGATAGTCCGAGCGCCGAGTTCAGGATCAAGGAATGAAACGAGCACGCAAGAAAGAACCGCTCCAGGTGACCTCGTTCCGACTTCCGCCGGACGTAAAAGCTTTTTTGAAGAAGAAGGCTGATGACGACAAGCGGACGATTTCGTTTATACTGGTGTCCTATGTTCGCAGATGGATCGACTTCGAAGCGGCGGAAGCGAAGCAGCCCAAAGTCACCAAATAAAAATAATCGGGGGACGTAATGAAGACCGCGCTTATCACAACGACCGTCAACGTGCCGACCGTGCTCGCGCTTTATCGCAAGCTGGGGCCGGACGTTGCGTTCTTCGTTGCCGCCGACGAGAAGACGCCGCTTGCCGCCTATGAGTTCTGCGCCTCAATTCCCAATTGCGAGATTTACTCGCCCGACCGCCAGCGCGATCTCGGCTACGCCTGTTCCGAACTGATTGGGTGGAATTGCGTCGAGCGCCGCAACATCGCTTTGCTCGAAGCGGTGAAGTGGGGTGCCGATGTTATCGCGACGATCGATGACGACAACACGCCCTGTGGGCACAGTGGCGTCGGCGGGCCATATTTCTGGTTTTTCCAGCGCGTGTTGAACACCATTTCGGAAACGTATCGTTTCGATGGCCTCAAAGCCTCGTCCCCTACCGGCTGGTTCGACCCTGGCGCGCTTCTCGTGCCGCAGACCAAGCATCGCGGCTTTCCCATCTCGGTGCCTTCGCGGCCGGTTTTCGAGCCGGTGATTGACGCCAAGATCGGCGTTGCGCAGGGCCTCTGTCTCGGTGATCCCGACATCGACGCGGTTACCCGCATCGCGACGGCGCCGATCATTCACTCGGTTTCCGAACTCGGCCGCGCCGGCATCGTCGTCGACAACAAGACCTGGACCGTATTCAACACCCAGAACACCGCGTTCATTCGCGAACTGGCACCAGCCATGTTCCAGATGCCGGGCACCGGCCGCTATTCCGACATCTACGCCTCGCTGATCACCCAGCGCGTGATGCGCGAGCGCGGGCTGTACGCCCATTTTGGACAGCCCTTCATTTGGCAGCAGCGCAACGAACACAACCTGCTGCGTGATCTTCGGCAGGAGATCGATGGAATGGCAAACATCGAAAGGCTCGCTGTCTATCTGGACGGCTATGATTTTGACGGCGAAAAACCCCTGGCACTAGCGCGCATTATCTACGACAACTTGCCCGACTTGGACTTTTGGCCAAAGATTGCCAGTGAAGCGGCCCTCGCCTTCCTCGACGATATGGAGGCCGTCCTTTGAAAACCGCGCTCTCCCTTCTCACCTGCGACAAACCCGAGCTGGTCGAGCAGTCGATCAAGCCGCTGATCGAGGGCGCGAAGCAGAACCACTATCACCTGTTCGTTTGCGACGGCTCGACCAGCGAGGCAAACGAAACCAGGATTCTCGAACTGGCCTATCCGACCGGCCAGGTCATGGCGAACATCCGTGGCGGCGCGGGCGCGGCCATCGTTTATGCGCTCACCATGATGCTCAATCACGAGGAGGACTACACCCATGTCGGCCTTGTCGAAGCTGACGTGGTACTGGGGGCTGGCTGGCTGGATTGCTTTGCCCTTTTTGACCGGGGCGAAGCTGATGGGCTGGTGGTAGGAGCGGCTTCCGCCCGCGCCTACGAGGATCGTATTCTGTTCCAGCGCGACGGTTATGCTGTGATGCACAACATCGGCGCCGGCATGATCGTGTTCACGCGCGAGGCGGCTCGCCTTGTCCTCGACAATTTCCGAACCGCGTGGTCGACCGACAATCGCCGCGTGTTCGCGCAGCTCTGCAACGTCGACATCGGCTCATACTGGGCGTTCCGCACCAACGAACACCCCTGCACTGCCGACTGGCATTGGGAAACGGTGCTGGCCGCCCACGGCCTCGCTGCCCTGGCGCTGACGCCCTCGCCGGTCGATATGATCGGGCAGAACCCGCCGCTTGCCGAGCAGGGGCTGACGCTTGCTTCAACGATCATGTTGCAGCGCGTTGACGATATCGCTTTCGACCGCTTCCGGGAAAATATCGCATGGATCAGGGAAGGCGGTTTGTCCCTTGGCGTCGACACTCGCTTTCACTACGACATCAACACCGCGACGTGGACCTATTATCCGCACCAGATGCACATGCTCTGTGGCACCTACAACGGCGATTGGCGACTGATCGAGGCGCGCGGGTGGGGCACGTTCGTTTGGGAAGCAGGTAACACGGTTGGGGATATGGACGCCGACACGGGCGAGCAAATTGGAAACGCTTCGCTCACTGTCCCCGTCTTTGGCCCTTGCTCCGTGCTCCTATCGGGCGGCAAAACCGGCGGCAAGGTTCGCGTCGAGGACGAGCAGTCCGGCTTCAAGGCCGAGCCCGAACTGCTGCCCGAAGAAGGTAACGGCGTGTTGCAGATGATGGTGCCGGCTGGGCTGTCCTATCGTAACATTCGCATCACCGCGCTCACTCCAGGCGTTCGCTTCTTCGGCATACAGAGCCGCGACAAACAGCCCTGCATTCCGAATGTTTCCTTCAACCACTCGATGTTGCCGACGCCATGACGAACGCGCTCATCACCGGCATCACCGGAATGACGGGCAGTCATTTGGCCGACTACCTGCTCGCCAATACCGACTGGGACATTCATGGCCTTGTTCGGTGGCGTTCCCCATTGAACAATATTCAGCAGCACTTACCGAGGATCGAGAAAGGTGATCGAGTATTTCTCCAGAATGGTGATTTACGAGACGACTCCTCGTTACGCCGAGTGGTTCGAAATGTGCGACCCGACTTCGTTTTTCATCTTGCCGCGCAGAGCTTTCCCAAGACCAGTTTCGATTCTCCAATCGATACGCTCGACGTTAATGTCCTCGGCACCTGTCGCTTGCTTGAAGCCATTCGCGCCGAATCCCCTAAAGCTTTGGTACATGTGTGCGCCTCATCAGAGGTTTTCGGCCGAGTAAGCCAAGCCGAGTTGCCAATCAACGAGGAATGCCGGTTTCATCCGGCATCTCCCTATGCGATCTCCAAGGTCGGCACCGATCTGATCGGGCGCTTCTACGCTGAAGCCTATGGCATGCACGTGCAGACGACCCGCATGTTTAGCCACGGGGGGCCGCGCCGCGGCGATGTTTTTGCCGAGTCCAGCTTCGCCAAGCAGATTGCCATGATCGAGCGCGGCCTGATCGAGCCGATAATCAAGGTCGGCAATCTCAAGTCGATGCGAACCTGGGCCGACGTGCGCGACGCCGTGCGGGCCTATCACATGCTGTTGACCGTCAACCCGACGCCCGGCGCCTACTACAATATCGGCGGCGACTATTCCTGCACGGTCGGCGATATGCTTGAGACGCTGATCTCAATGTCGCCGATGCGCCCGCAGATCGTCGAGGACACGTCCCGACTGCGCCCGATCGACGCCGACTTGCAGGTTCCGGACACGTCCAAATTCCGGGCACACACCGGCTGGGAGCCGCGCATCAAGTTCAAACAGACCATGGCCGATCTCCTCGCCTATTGGCGCACCGAGATCATCCGGGGCAGAGCGGTGACGTATCGATGACCGAACGCAAGTATCTTCCAACCCTTTCCGAACTGGTGGATCGACTGAGCATTGTCCAGCTCAAGGCGATTTTCATCAACGAGCATCGTGATGCCTACAAGCAGGAAATCGCGCTGATCGAGCATGACATCGATCTGCTGTTGTCGGAGCGATCCGACTACCGCCTGTCGGCCAAGGACGTGCGCGCCATTCTTGCCATCATGCTGACCAATCGCTTCATCTGGGAAAATGAGTCGAAGGCGAGAGCCGGCGGTTCGGAGCAGGATCACCTTCTCAAGTTAACGCATTCCGTGAACGGGCAGCGCAACACGGCCAAGAACATCCTGTCCAAATCCTTCGGCGAGCGCATGGATATGAAGATCGACGCGCTTGCGGCCGAACTTCCCCCCGAACTGGGCGCTTGGGACATCTTCAAATGAAACGCGCGATTGTTACGGGGGCCTCGGGCCTGATTGGCAGCCACATGGTCAAGCGGCTGAAGGCCGAGGGCTACCACGTCATCGGCGTATCGCGCCGCCAGCCGATCGCCACCGAAGCCGACGAGTATGTTGAGGTCGATCTGCGCGAAATTCTGCTCAACGATCCGATTTTCAAAGGCGTCGACGAAGTGTATCAACTCGCCTGCGAGGTTGGCGGCCTCGGCTACATAGCCGACAAGGCCAACGATGTGGACATGCTGCGCAACTCGACGCAGATCGACATTGCCATTCTCGAAGCGTGCCAGCATCAGAAAATCATGCGCAAGATGCCGAAGGTTTTCTTCGCCTCGTCGGCCTGCGTTTACAACATTCCCGGCAAGCGCTTCTACGTCGAAGGCGACGCCTATCCGGCGAACTGTGCCAATGAGTTCGCGTGGCAGAAGCTGTACGCCGAACGACTCTACCAAGCCTATTCGCGATGTTCCGGTATGGACGTTCGCATCGGACGGCTGTTCAACACCTATGGCTACGGCATGGCATGGCATGGCGGCCGGGAGAAATCGGTCGCTGCGCTGTGCCGCAAGATTGCCGAGGTGCCTGACCACGGCGTTATCGACGTCTGGGGTAGCGGTGAGCAGACGCGCTCCTACACCTACATCGACGACGCTGTGGAGGGCATTCGACGGCTGATGCAGCACTCCGCGCCGAACGCGAATCAGCCGATCAACATCGGCCCCTCGCACGAAGTCAGCATTCGCGATCTCATCCAGGTGATCAGCACCATTGCCGGCAAGAAGGTGTTCTGCAAGTTCGGCGATGGGCCAACCGGCGTGTCGAAAATTTGTTCCGACAATGGCCGAATCAGACAGGTGCTGGGCTGGGAGCCGGAAATCCCGATCGAGGAGGGCCTGAAAACCGTCTATCCGTGGATCAAAGGGCTGGTTGACACAAAGGCCGTCGCGTAATACGTTGTAGTCCTCGACAGGAGGGGACCATGCTGCTGATCTATAATCGGGTATCGCTTGTTGAACAAGCTGGCGAAGGCAAAACGTCTCTTGATGAACAAGAGCGTATTGGTCGCGGCTTCGCCATGGCAAAGGGCTTCACTCAGTTTGATACGGCTGTGTTCACTGATCCTGGGGTGAGCGCGTCGATCCCGTTACGCCATCGGCCTGCCGGCAAGGAATTACTGGAAGCAGCCAAATCCGGTGACACCGTTTTTGCCGCAAAATTGGATCGCATGTTTCGGTCGGCTAATGATGCGCTTACAATGTCCGAAATATTTCTTGAGAAAAAGATCAATCTCGTGTTGTTTGATCTTGGCAGCGACCCCATCAATTCCAGCGGCATCTCGCAATTTTTTTTGACAGTCATCGCCGCGGTGGCGCAGCTCGAACGGACGATGATCAAGGAGCGCTTGAATGGCGGAAAAAAAGCGAAGAAAGAAAAAGGCGGTCACATTGGTGGACTGGTCCCATATGGGTACCGCAAGATCGGCACTGGCCGCGCTGCGGCCCTCGAAGAACTCCCCGAGGAAAAAGTCATCCTCGACAAGCTCACCGACTGGTATCGCAATCGAGCTTCGATGTCCGTCGCCGAGCAGACGCGGCTGCTGACCGAGGAAGGCATCATGGCGCGCAACGGCAAGCCGTTTCATCCGCGCCAGGTTCTGCGTTTTGTCGAGCGGGTGCGCAGTGCCAACCCCCTTTGAAAAAGCCTGTATGGAGATTTGCTCCAGTTGCCGCGAGGCCGACCGCATGGCGCAACGGGGCGAGCCGGGACACACGTTGCGCTTTCGATCCGACACGGGCGAATACGTGCATGACTTCATCAGCCACGAAAAATTGAGCCACACTTTCTGCTACGCAACTGCTTTGAGGATCAATAGTGAAAAAACGTAAAAATTATAAAAGCTACCGAGGAGTAGCTCCAAAACTCAAAAGTGTTTGTGATTTAAAAACCGCCGAGGACAGATTTTGGGAAAAAGTATCGAAAGGCCCCGCTTGTTGGGAGTGGCAAGCTTCGATTGATAATACGGGGTATGGACGTTTTAACGAACAGAATAATTCTTTCCCCGCCCACCGAGCTTCGTGGGAATTTACTAACGGCAAGATTATAGGCGGCCTGTGGGTGCTTCATAAATGTGATAATCGGAAATGTGTTCGTCCCGACCATTTGTTTTTAGGAACGCCGCTTGAAAACGTGATTGATATGACTACTAAGAAACGCCACTATGTTGGGCCGAAACCGTGGAAGTCAGCGATCACTACTGCCGACGTACACAGAATTAGAGCTTTGCGAAATGAAGGCTTTGAGTACAAAGATATTTCTTCGACCTTAAAACTAGGGTTCGGCAGCGTTTGCGGGGTTTTACAGAAAAAAACATGGTTGCACGTTGGAGAAAAATATGGGCGACCGTAAAACGGCTCAGCAGTTTTTTAACAATGGTGTTTCGGCCGCTAATGATCGAAGCGCCCCGGAATACTTACAACATGCCTTCCAAATGTTTTCGTCGGCCATGCACGCTGATCCGACGTGGGCCACAGCAGCGTATCAGTGCGGGAATAACGCATCTGATTTGATGATGCTGCCAGCCGCTATCGCCTGCTGGCGCCGAGCGCTTGAATGCGCGATGCCGAATGTAACCGATGTACATCAAGAGGCGTCGCGCGCTAAGGTCCTCACCAATCTCGGATGGCGGCTAGAGAGCGTTGGGCAGACGCTGGCCGCGCTGGAAGCGAGTTTGGAAGCGACGACGCTCGACCCCAAGCTTGCCTTCGCGTGGCTCAACCTGTCGATCATTCAGGGCCGCCTCGGGCTGACTGCCAAATCGGTCGAGTCGGCTCGCAAGGCGTTTGACTTATCGCCCGAAGATTCAACGGTCGAGATGGGTTTGGCTTTTGCGTTGCTATTCAATCGCAATTTGTCCGAAGGTTTCAAACACTTTGAATCGCGGTACGCTTATCGTTTGAAAAATTTTCAGCGTTATCCCTACCCCAAATGGCTCGGCGAGCCCGACAAGACGATCTTTCTGGTTTCCGATCAGGGGCTCGGCGATACGCTGTCGATGGCGCGCTTCATCCGCATGGCGTGCAAGCGGGCGCGATACGTCCATGCCTGCGTACATCCTGAATTGTTGCGCCTGTTCCAGTACGCCTTCATGGATGTGCCCAATCTCAACTTGCTGCCGCAGCCTTGCAACTTCCCGGCGGCCGACGCATGGACCACGTTTGTCAGCCTGCCGTTCGCGTTGGGCCTGACTGACGACGAGATCAGGAACACGCCGCAGGTTAAGTACGATGCACCTCGCACCAATGCGAGCCAGTGGAAAGTGCCGGATCGGAAGTTGCACATCGGCATCGCGTGGCGGGGCTCGCATCTCAACGAGATCAACGATCACCGTTCGATCCCGGTGACGCAGTTCCTCGACCTGTACAAGGCGCCGGGAGTGCAACTTTACAGTCTCCAGGTCGACGCCAACAAGAACCAGTTGTTCGACACCGGCTGCGCGCCAGTCGTCAAGGATATGTCGGGCCATATTCGTGATGTCACCGACACGCTTTCGATCTTGAAAGACCTCGACATGGTGATTACCATCGAGAGCGCGCTTGGCCATATCTGCACCATGGCCGGCATCGAGACGTGGGTTCCGTACAGCTACATGGGTCGCGATTATCGAGTCGGCGTTGACGGCACCGACCAGATTTGGTCGAACTACAAGGTCTTTCCACAAGGCCCGGACATGCGATGGCAGCCGGTGTTTGATTCAATCGTCGAGGCGTTGAGGGGGAGGGTAAAATGAGTTTGGCCGAGCGGTTGGAGAAGCTGGCGAAAGAGCTGGATCAACAGCGTTGGCGCGGTGCCGGGTACTATCCGGAGAAGGCCGAGCAGAGCGATCTGATCGCCGAAGCGGCCAAACGTATTCGCGGACTGGAAGCCAAATGCCCGACCTGACCAATCACGAGTTTGCCATTCTCCTGCTCGCCGACGAAGGCGAGAGCCTGATTCCCATCGGCATCTGGGAGAAGCCGATCAAGAACCTTGTTGCGCTGGGATTACTCAAGAAAAACGACAGCGTGAATTACGTCATCACGCCCGAAGGTCGCGCGGCGCGCATCGCCCGAGACGAGAACGATGGTGCGGAACTGGAGCGCATTCTGGCCCAAGGCAAGAGGGACGATTCTGTCGGCGTGATATCGATTGCCGATGATGTCGAGCCTTCTTTGCCGACGCGGACAATGATAGGTTTGGGCGATGAGTGAACAAAAAGCCATCGCGCACGTCTTCGGCACTTCCGACAAGATGTTCTTCGAGAAGAACGCCGACCGGATGACGCACATCCGTTTGCCGTTCAAGGGCGAGTCCGATGGTGAGTTCTTTTCGCTCGGCGAGCACAATAAAACACAGCGGCGCATACTGTTGTGGCGCGTGCCGGCCGACAGTCCTTATTACGATCCGGTGCGCCAGCCGCTGATGAAGATACCTTTTTTAGCGTTTATTGACGAAAATATTCCGGACGAGGACGAAGTGCTGATTCCGCTCATCGAAGGCATCATGCAGGAACAGGCGGCACAACATGGCTGAGTGGACAAAAGACGTTTATTCCAGCAACGTGCAGTCGGTCGGCTATAACGACGAGACCAAGGAACTGCTCGTCACATGGACGCGCGGCAAGCGGTCCATTTATTCTGGCGTTCCGGAAGAACTGGCGCTACAACTCGTCAACGCGCCCTCGGTCGGCTCCATGCTCAACACGGAGATCAAGCCCTACTATGCCCATAGATACGCCTGATCAGATCGACAAGGCCAAGACGCTTGCCGACCGCTTTCGAGCGATGGCCACCGCAATCGAACTGAATGGCGCCGACAATTTCGGCGGCGCGTTCGTTGTTATCCCGCCATCCGATGGCGGCGACATTCTCGAAACGCTGGTACTGGACAGTCGACAAGACCCGGCCATGCTGTGGATGCTGCTCAAGACCAAATGTGACATGGAACTGACGAAGCTGGATCAGGCGCAGCGATCAGGAAACGCTTTCGGGCGGCGCTGAAGTAGGCTAACGTAATCTGATGCCAGGATGGACCGCCGAGAAGCGTGAGCGCATTGAGAAGCAGTTTTACGCTTATCTCAAGCGCTGCTACGTGAACACCAAGGATTACGGGCGCATCTGCCTTGGCGACAATCTGTATGTGGGGCAGAAATATGCCATCACGCGCATTTTCGACGCGCTCGAACGCGACATTCACGACATCTACATCCTGAAATCGCGCCAGCTTGGCATCTCGACCATCTTTCGCGCCTTCACCGTCTTCCTGATCGGCGTCCACAAAGGCGTCAAGGGAGCCATCGTCTTCGACACCGACAACAACAAGACCCAGGCGCGTACCGAGCTTGAAACGATCATCAACGATCTGCCGTCCGCGCTGAAGTTTCCCAAGATCAAGTCGAATAACCGGCAGGGCCTGACGCTTACGAGCGACTCGCAAGTCCTGTTCATGTCGGCTGGTGTTAAGAAGTCAAAGTCGAGTGGCACACTTGGTCGTTCGGTTGGTTTGTCGATCGCCCACTGCTCCGAGATGTGTTCGTGGGACAACGACGAGGGCTTGCAGTCCTTCAAGGAGTCGCTGTCCGACATCAACCCGGATCGTTTGTATCTGTGGGAGTCGACGGCACGCGGCTTCAACGCTTGGTACGCTATGTGGGGTGACGCTCGTAAGGACAACACTCATTGCGAGTGCATTTTTCTCGGCTGGTGGGCCAAGGATACGCAGTGCATCGAACGCGACCATCCTGATTTCGATGTGTACGGCATCATCCCGCCAAGCGACAAGGAAGCCGAGAAGATTCGCATCGTGCGCGAGCGCTACGGCGTCGAGATCACGCCGGAGCAACTCGCGTGGTATCGCCGCAAGGTCGATCCGACCGCGCAAGCCGAGGGCGACGCCGATCCTGAGTTCGAGGGATCGACGACGCAGGTGCAGGAGCAGCCGTGGATCGAGGAAGAAGCCTTCCAGCAAACCGGCGCTATCTTTTTCTCGGCCGAGAAGCTGACCGAGGTTACACACCGCGACGTCAATCCGAAATTCAATTCGTATTTTTACAGCGTCGGCACCGAATTTATTGATACCCACGTCATCAAGGCACCGAACGCCAAGATGGCCGAGCTTAAAGTCTGGGAAGAACCCGACCCGGATGGATATTACGTCATCGGCTGTGACCCGGCGTTCGGCGAAAACGAGAACAACGATCGTTCGTCGATCCAGATTGGCCGTTGCTACGCCGATGGCGTCGATCAGGTGGCGGAATACGCCTCGCCCATGATCCGCACGGAGCAATTGGCGTGGGTGCTCGCGAGCCTGATGGGCTGGTACGGTGCCGGCACCAATGCGCAGGTCAAGTATGCGCTCGAATTGAATGGTCCTGGCACCGCGGTCTTCACCGAATTGCGCTCGCTGCGACATCAGATCGAGTCGCATTCGTATATGGAGAACCAGATTCAGGAGCGCGGCCTGAAAGACATCTTTCGCAACGTCAAGACCTACCTTTACTCGCGCGCCGACGCGATCCAGGGGGGACTCAATTTCCATATCAAGACGACGGCCTCTCTGAAGATCACCTACATGGAGCGGTTGCGCGATCATGTGTCGAACGGCAAGTTTCGAGTGCGCTCGATGGAGCTGGTCGAGGAGATGAAGACGATTGCGCGCGAAGGCGACACCATCAAAGCGCCCGGCTCCATGAAAGACGACCGGGTGCTCGCCGCCGCCTTCCTCGTACACTGTTGGGAAAACGGTCCTCGGAAGCTTTTGATGGCCTCCGGGCGCACGCGAGAGGCGGAAGCCGCCCGGCAGCGCCTGACCATCGTGGATCAGGTCAATCTTTACCAGCAGAACCAGTTGCAGTATTTCTTTCAACGCAAGATCGGTGCTAGGATTGCCGCCAAGCGCCAGCAGGCGCGCACGACTTGGAGAGGCCGCTGATGGCTTATGCGTTGCGTTGTCCGGATTGCCGCAAGGCGTTCAAATGGGAGCCTTCCCAGCCTGATCCCCGGCACTGCCCGCTGTGTCAGGCCGACATGGGCGAGCCGCCGGACGACAACGTGATCTGCCTCCCCGCCTTTATCAGCGCCAGCACGAAGGCCAACGACAAAGTGTACCGGGATATCGAGGCCAGTTCCGTTGTCCGCATGGAGAAGGCCGCGGAAGCCGCTGGCGTCGATGTTTCGGACATGGCGGCCATGAAGATCACCGATCTGCGCCCGACGACCCACGAGGGCGCCATCGCGGCGGTGCCAGTCACTAACGCAGTCACGCAGCAAATGGACATGCTGGCCGCCAAGGGCGGCAATGTGGGCTGGCAGGGCAGCAACGGCGCCGAGTTTGCGGCCGGCATCAGCACTGGCGCTGTCACGGTCAATGGCGTAACGACGCAGAACGTCGAGCCGCGCGCAGGCGCGCGGACCATTGAGCGCATTCAGGGCATGTACGGTCGCAGATGATACCCGTTCCTACCAAAAAGGCCGAACTGCTCGATTTTGCCAAGCAGCTTGTCGCCGATTGCCGCGTGTCGGTCGGCATGCGCGCTGCTTACTACCGCCAGCTCAACCTGATCGCCGAGACGGGCCGCTACGACGGCACGAAGTCGCTGATCAACATGCTCAACAGCCACCTGACCCGCACGGCGGATCACCTTTTCAGCCCGGTCGAGTTGAAATTCTCCATCGACTTCGGGCGGCCGAAGCCGAAGGTCGATTATGAGCGCGCCCGCGCCGTCGCCAAGGAGCTGACGCGCACATGGGATCGCAACAACACCGATATGGCATTCGGCCGCGGCGTCTATGAGGCGCTGAAATATGGCGGCTCGATCCTCAAGCAGTGGGTTCAGGTTGAGGGCGAGGACGATCACCCGGTCTATTACGACAAGCTGATCATGCCTTGGCAGTTCGGCGTTTATCGCGAGGACGAGAACCGTATAGATCGACAAGAGGCGTTGTGCGAAACGAGCCTCCTTACGCTGGCCGAGGTTTGGCAGCGTATCTATCATTTGCCGGATGCCGACAAGCTTTACGCCAAGATCAAGGCCAATGCGCGCTCCGGCACGGCGACAGCGGAGCCGAACAGTTTTTTTCACGACATCCTCTCAGCCTCGACGCTCAATACGTCGGGCGTTGAGACAACCTCGCAGCCAGGCGGCATCGTCCAGCTCAACAACACCCCCAACTTCGGCATCATGGGGCCGGTCGTCGCTCCCGAGATCGTCGAGATGCACGAATTGTGGGTCAAGGACGAGAACGACTATGTGACGATCCAGTTGATCGAGCCGGATATCCTGATCGCGCCGCTGCACAAGAAGGCCAACCTGCTTGGCATCGAGAAGGCGCAGCCGTATCGACTGATCCAACCTAACGAAGTGACCAACTGGTTCTGGGGGCGCAGCGAACTGGTCGACCTGATCGAGCCGCAGGCCCTGTTGTCGCAGTGGTGCGACGACACCAAGCGCCTCGTCGGCTTGCAGATCGACAAGATCATCGGCGTGACCGGCGACGCGGGCATTACTGACGAGCTTTACGCGCAGATGCGCCTGTCCGGATTCATGAACCTGCCGCCCGGCGCCGACATCAAGGACATTACGCCCAAGCTGCCGGCCGAACTGATCCCGATGCTGAAGTTCTGCATCGAGATCATCAACACGCTGGGCGGCTTCCCCGAGATCATGCAGGGCAAGGGCGAGCCGGGCGTGCGCGCGGGCGTCCACGCCAGCACGCTGCTCAAGACGGCCTCACCCTCGCTGCGCGATCGTTCGCTGCTGGTGGAACGCCAGTGTGCGACCTGCGCCGACCTGACGCTTCAGATGATGGAAGCAAAGGACCCGGAGAAATATTGGCTCAAGGCAGATGAGCCTCTGGAAGATAGTGAAAATACATCGTTCCTGCTGGCGGATTTGCCCCCCGACTGGCGCGTCATGATCGACAGCCATTCATCGAGCCCGATCTTCTCCGATGAAAATTCGCAGTTGATCTTCCAAGGGCTCAAGGCCGGCGTCGTCAATGCCGATTATGTGCTCGACAACATGCCATTCCCGAACAAGGAGATGGCCAAGGTTCAGTTGCGCGAGAAAGAGAAGAACAAGGCCGAGCAAATGAAGCAGCTTATGCAGGCCAATCCTGAGATCGCCGATAAGCTGCTTCAAAGGGAAGTCGGGCTGAAGCGTTAGTTTGTCGGCGCCCGGAAGCCGCTGCCCATCGGATTGAGAACGTTGGGGCTCATGTTCGATTGCGCTTTCAGCGCCGGATCGTGTTGAGCCATCTTCGTCGCCAGTCCCTGTGTGCGTGCCTGATGCAACGCCATCTCGACATGGGCCATCTTGGTCTTGTCCATGTCTTCGAGCATGAAGCCGTGAATGCTGTTTGCTTTCGCGGAAAGTGTTTGGCCGAAGTCATCGTCGACTTCGATATTGGGCCGCCCCGATGTCAGCGCGGTGACGCCTTTACCAAGGCCAACTTCATCTTTGAAAAGCAAGCGCCAAGACGTGTTGCCGAGCGCGACGTTGATGATGAACATTCAGTCTCCTGTTCCGGCGTTAGCCCATTCGATGAATTTTTCGCGAGGGATTCGGTAGCAATTCAATCCGAACTTGCGGCACGGCGGGCCGCCCTTGGTTCGAGGCTTTCGCAGCCATTTGTAGAAGGTGTTGGTACTGACGCCGACATAATCGGCGGCTTCTTTTGGCGTGAGGAAATTTTTGACATTTCCTCGGGCAGTGCCGTTTTTCATAAGGAGTAGCCCTTTTGATACTCAGCCATGCAAGAAGTAGCAAAAGGCCACAGCGTTGTAAATACGGGGAATAGCGCGACGGCTTGGCAAAGCGGATTGTTTTCAGGCTGGTGGATATCCTGCCAGTCTTGAACTCCAACGTGGATGGGTCCGAAAATGCAGACCTTCGAACTGACCAAGAACCGTCGCGGCAAGCGCGGTCGTCGGAAGTAAAACGCCGACATGGCTGAAATACCCCCAGGCGCTGCACCCCAGCAGCAACAGGCTCCCTTCGGACAGTCTCCCGCTACGGGACCGACGCCGAACAAGGGCTTCGAGGCTGCTGCGGCGCAGCGCCTGGGGCTTATCATTAAACAGCTTGAGGAAATCATTCCGATGGCTGGCGCGACCACCGACATTGGCAAAGCGTGCCTCGACGCGCTCAACAAGTTGGTGAAGTATGTTCCCGCAGGTTCAGTCAATCCGGCGGCGCAGAAAAACAATATCGAACAGATGGCGATGAAGAACACCCAGCAGAATGCCCAGATGCAGGCGCTCAAGGCGCAGCGCATGGGCGGCCAGGGTGGCGGGCAACCGCAGCCGCAGGGCGGCGCGCCGCAAGGGCAGCCGATGCCCGGACAGGCGGCGGCCTGATGGAAATCAAACGCAACATTTTCAATTCGAGCGCCCGGTCGCAGCGCACCTACGACAACGTCGCGACGCCCCTTGAAGTCAGTGCGCCGGGAGCGCCTTATCTCGTTCGCAATCCGGCACAGCTTAACCTCGATGTGCGCCACGCTCCGTGCCCGCGCATCGGCGAGAAGAACTAGGAGGACCGCAAATGTCCAACATCAATATTTTCCAGAACAGCTCCAAGTCGGTGCCCGAGAACGATGAGCAGATCGTTCGCATCGACATGACCAAGTCCGACATCGGCGGGCGCAAGAGCCACTTGCCGTCGCAGATGAAGTCCGAGAAGCTGGCGCTTCAGCATGTGCCGAATGGCGGCTCCATGCCGGGGAGTAAGTAACGATGGCTGCTGTTGAGATCGATGAGGTCGAATTGCTTCGCCTGCGCAAGCAGGACTCGACCGTCCACGCGCTGCTGGCAAATCCGAAAGCCAAGCGCAAGATTTTTGAAGCCTACCGGGAAGCGGACCCGAATGTCCGCATTCCCGAGCTGGAGATCGAGGAAGCGGCGCGAGCGCCGGTCCAGAAGCTTGAACAGACCGTCGCCGATTTGCAGAAGCAGATCGCGGACGACCGCGCCGAGCGCGAGAAGAACGCCAAACTCGGCTCGCTGCATGGCACGATCGAGCAGGGCAAGGCCGAATTGCGCCGCGCCGGTTGGACCGACGAAGGCATTGCCGCCGTCGAGAAGGTCATGGAAGAAAAAGGCACGACCGACATCGCGATGGCGGCGGCCTATTACGAAAAGCTTCACCCGCCGCAGGCTCCGATCGCTCCGCGTGGCCACGGCGGCTGGAATTTCATGCAGGAAGTCAACGACGGCGAAGCCGATCTGAAGCGCTTGCTGGATACCCGCGGCGACAATGAAATCGCGGTCGACAAGATGGCGCATGATGCGTTGAACGATTTTCGCGGCGCCTCGCGCCGCTGATTAAGAGGAGTTAAACAGTGCCGCTTCCAGGGATTGGCGTCGCACCGCAATCAGGTGCGCTCTATAACGAACTCGCGGCAGTGACACGCCGGGCGTTCGTTCCGCGACTCTTCGTCCAGATTTATTACAGCTCTCCGACGCTGTTCTACATGATGGGCAACGCGCAACGCGCCGCAGGCGGCCTCAATCAGGTCACGGTCCCGATGCAGGGCCAGTCCTTGGTAGCTGGCCAGTGGACCGGCTACGGCGGCGGGTTCAACTCGCCGGTCGTCACCCCCGGCATTCAGAACGGTCAGTTCAATCTGGCTTACTGGGTGGTTCCGGTGCCTCTCCCCTTCGGCGAAACGATCATCCAGGCGACCGACCGGGAAATCTCGCTGCTCAAGGCCCGCATGAACGACGTGCGCGCCGTGACCACGCAGAACATGGCGACCAAGTTGTTCACGAACAACACCGCCAACCCGCTGATGCCGGACTCCTTCATCAACGCTTTCGACAACGGCACGAACTGCCCCACCTACGGCGGCATTTCGCGCAATGCGGCGGGCAACTCGGCCTTCAAAGGCCAGTACATCAATGCCGGCGCCGGTTCGTGGGCCACGGTCGCGACCGTTGGTTTCACGCGCGCCACGATGGCGACGGTGCTCCAGTACATCACCAATCAGGCCGGCGGCGAAGCCCCGACCTTCGTGGTCATGTCGCCCGGCGACTATGCCAAGCTCAATCAGGACTTCATCGGCGTCGAGCAGATCAACGTCAACCCCGGCGGGTCCTATACGATGGACACGACGGCGCGCTCGTCGTTCCCCAATCTGATCGTCTCGGGCATTCCGATCTTCTCGGACTATTTCTGCCCGGCCGGCAGCGCTTTTGCCGTCAACGTCAAGTACACTTCGATGTACCTGTCGGAAGACGCCGCCTTCGACTTCAGCGGGTTCTACTCGCTGGTGCCGCTCGGCCAGATCGGCCAGCAAGGCGTGGTGGTCGTCGGCTATGACGTGCTTTCAGCCAAATCCGTGTCCGGCGCGTGGATTTACAACATCGGTGGAGCCGCTTTCTAAGCGAGGACAACAATGACACAGCGTATTGCAGGCCCCGGTCTCGGACTGCCGCTTCCCCAGGGCCTTTATCCCAGCTACCTGAACAACGCGCCGCTCGATGCGAACAACAACCGCATCGCGCTCGCTCCCGGCGATACGCTGCCGATCCCGGCCGGCGACTGGCTCATCAACATGGGCCAATACTGCGTTCTCCAGTTCCTCGATCCGATCACCGGCATCTGGAGCATGGGCACGAACGCGGCGTGGCAGGGCGGGCACCAGTTCGTGGTCAGCGATGGCTTCAATGTTCGTGTCGCCAACCTGACCGGGTGCCCGGTGACCGCTTCGGTCACTTCCTACGGCTCCAACTATGTGCAGGCTTCAACGACCATTGTTGCTACTCCCGGCAACTCGACCTGGGTGCCGATCATCGGCGGCCAGTTGACCCCGACCATCATCTCGGCCGGCGCCGGGTACGGCGTGGCTCCGGAAATCTTCCTCCCGGCTCCCGCTCCGGCTTCGAACAACCCGAACGGCGTTGGCGGCATTCAGGCTTCGGCATGGGCCAACATCTCGTCCGGCACGCTCACGCTGGCGTCCGGTGTCAGCATGGTCAATCCTGGTGCCGGTTACTCCGGCCCGTTCACCATCGCGTTGCAGCCGTCGCCGACTGACCCGAATCTGGCCACCGGCATCACGCTGGCGACCGTCGTGTTCTCGGTTACCGGCTCGGGCTCGCTGACCGGCGCGCTCTGCACCAATCCCGGCGCTCCGCTTGCAAACCCGAACCAGTTCACGCTGACGGTCGCGGGCGCGGGCACGCAGGCCACGGTGGTCGGCAACGTGCTTCAGACGGTCACGGCGGCCAGCGTCACGGGCGCGGGCTCCGGCTACGGCACGGTCTCGGCGGCGCTCACCACCATCGGCGGCGTGCCGGCGGCCGGCACCATCGTCAACAGCCCGGAATATCTGGGACTGGCGTGGCGGCCCCGGCAGGCGCAGATCGCCCTGGCGGTCACGGCAGCGGCGAACGGTACGGTCGCAACGCAGGTCGGCACCATCTACGATGGCGGCTTGTTCCTGACCAACGCGGCTCCGGCCTTCGCTGTGTCCGGCCAGCCGACGACCGCCCCGACAGTGGCGGTGGTGGGTGCGACCATCGCGCTGACCATGGGCAGCCGCCCGGACATCGTGACGCTGCAACCGGCGCCGTAACATGCCCGAGACATACAGTCTCGCGGCAACAGGCCGGAGGGCGGATTCGCCCTTCGCGCTGAACAACATAAAGATCGGCGACTCGGCAGGACTTGCCGGGTCGCAGCAGCTTGCGATGTCCGACAACAGCCAGATTTTGTGCCAGCGGCCGGACGGCTCGCAAGCGTGGTTCACCATTGACGCCGAGCGCAGTTTGCCGGGCGCTGTTGTCTTGAAGGCGGTCTAGCCGTACAACAACAGGCAGAGGAGTATTCTGCCCGTGCTGGATTCCTATGTTGCCCGAACACAGCGTCTACTACAGAATCCGGCCGCGCCGACAAGTCTCTATTCCGAAGCCGACCTGACTCTGTATATCAACATCGCGCGAGGCCAGCTCGCGGGCGAAGCCGAGTGCATCAAGGTGCTCGGCACCATCGACACGGTCGTCGACCAGCAGGCTTATGATTTCGCCGACATCGATACCGGCGTCGCAGCGACGAATGGCGTCCAGGGCGTCATTAACGTCAGCCAGGCTTGGTACACGGTCGGCACCGGACGCAAGTGGATCGCGCCCAAGCCGTGGCCATGGTTCAGCCTCTACACCTTCAACAATCCGGTGCCACAGGGCAACTATCCGACGACCTGGAGCCAGTATGGGCAGGGCGCGGCGCCCGGCGATACGGGCTCGGTGAACGGCGGCAACTTTTACATCAACACGCCGGATCAAGTTTATTCGCTGGTGCTTGATTGCTCGTGCTATCCGATCGCGCTGGTGGATGACACAACCGTCGAGGCCATTCCTTATCTGTGGACGGATGCGGTGCCGTGGTACGCCGCGGCTTACGCGCTGTGGTCGGCGCAGAACAATGCGCGCATGGCGGATGCCGAGCGCTATTTCAACACGTACACCATGTTTGTCGAGCGGGCGCGCAAGGCGTCGAACCCCTCGATCAATCGTTGGATGTATTCGCAGTCTGGCGACCCGGCGCAGGCCGCCAAGATGCAGGTTCAGCCGCGCGGCGGGGCAGGTGGCTGATGGCGCTGTTCGAGTATCTTCAACAGACGCAGCGCTTGTTGCGCGAACAGAATCAGGTTTTCAACAATCCTGACGATCTGATCGCTTACATCAACAATGCCCGGCGCGAGCTGGCGCTGCGCACGCAGTGCATCCGTGTTTTGACGCCTTCCTCCGGCTTCATCACCGGCTACAGCGTGACCAACGCGGGCTCGGGCTATGACGTGGTAACGCCGCCGACCGTGACTGTGACTGCGCCCGATTTTCCGAGCGGACGGCTGCCGAACGCGAATGGTTTGCAGGCAACGGCGTTCGCGACGGTTGCCGCCGATGGCACGATCAGTGCGATTGACCCGCTTGTCGGCGGCGAGGGTTATTTTGAGCCGGTGGTAACCATCGCGGACCCCGCATCGGGCACGACGGCGACGGCGGAAGCCGTTGTCGCTGGCGTCAACATGCTCAATCAGGGGCAAGAAGTTTATCCCTTCTCCGGCATCGATCTTTCGTTCAATCCGGGCTGCGAGTCGGTGTATGGCGTGCGCGGCATCAGCATCATCTATTCCGGCTATCGATACTCGCTGGAGTGCCTGGCATTCTCGCGATACCAGGTGTTTCGCGCATATCCTTATCAGTACCAGTACACGCCTGCGATATGTTCGCAATTTGGACAAGGCTCGGAAGGCAACTTTTATTTTTATCCGTTGCCATCGCAAGCCTTGCAGGCCGAGTGGGATTGCCAGTGCCTTCCGTCGCCGCTGACCGACGATCAGAGTGTCGAAGCTATTCCGATGCCGTGGCGTGACGCCGTGCCCTATATGGCGGCGCATCTGGCGTACATGGAGTTGCAGAATTTCAACGCTGCAAAATTCATGCTCGATCTGTATGAGAAGCGAGCACTGTTTTATTCGCAGACGGCACGCTTTGGCCGATCGACGAACCCCTATGGCAGGCCGTAATGGCTGCGGCAATCGCATACATGTCGGCGTCTGCGCTGTTGTACTTCAGCGCATTCACGCCAAATAGAACAAAGCGACAGTTGTTTTGCTCGTATCCCAACTTGGGAATGATTTTATCAATCGTAGGCGAAAACACGCTGCGCCGCTTATTCAACACAAAAGGAATGCCGCTTATTTCGCAAACGCCCTTCCAAGTAGCGAGCGCCCATTCAGCCGTTAAATTGAACGGAAGCCCCTCTTTTTTGGCGCGGTATTTGGCTGTCCCCAGCAAGGGAGCCCACGGCTTTGTTTGATGTTGTCGCTCACGCCATTCGTTACTTTGCGCGATCAATTTTGGACGATTGGCAACGTAGTAGCGTTTTTGCGACTTACGAATTTGCGCATGTTTGCGCAAGTATCGCTCTCGATAACAGCAGGGTTTCGAGCAAAATTTTTGGTGCCCAGTTCGGGCAACAAAAGGCGTGCTGCATTGATAACAATTACGCTCAGCCATTTTCGCGCTTTTCATCGATTATGCGGCGGATGACTTCACTGATGCTTACTCCGAGTTCTTTTCGGCGTTTTTGCAGCCATTTCATTTGGGGGGCGGTGAACACGATCGACCGTTGGATGATAGCCATTTGGCGATACTCCGTTAAAGATGGACTAGGTTATAAATACATTGTCGGCAGTGTCAAGGGGGCCGCATAATGTCCCGCTTTGATGTAAAACCGCCAGCACAGCAAGAAGCGAATCCCTACATTCCCAAGGGGCCGCCCGAACCCCTCGTTTTTGAGGAGTTTGAGGGCATTAATACGCAGACGACTCGTCCCGGTGTGCCGGATAAGCAGGCCGCTTGGATGGACGGCTGGATGCCCATTGCGCCCCGCAAATTGCGCACGCTTTATGGCGTTGGCGATCCTATCATTTTCAGCGATTCGGCTGTCATCTCATTTTTTGCCTTCGCCAACATTGGCGCGACACCTTACGCCATCGTCGTTCACAATGATGGCAGCATTCACGCCGTCAACACGACGACTTATGTTCAGACGCAGATAGCGCCGGCCGCCACGATCACCAGCGCCTCGCGCTTGAATGTCGGCATCAGCCAGTACGGTTCGCGCTATGTGATGATCGTCGCTGCGCAGACCAACGGCTACTTCCTTTGGGACGGCACGACGTTCTACAAGCCCGGAAGTCTTGCGCCTCCGGTGACGATAACGAACGGCGGCAGCGGCTATGCGACAGCTCCGACCGTTACGGCATCTGGCGGTGCCGGTTCAGGTGCGACGTTTGCCGCCACCGTTGCGGGCGGCATTGTGACGGGCGTGACGATTGTAAATCCCGGCTCCGGCTACGTGGCAGGAAACACCGTAACGCTCGGGTTCTCGGGTGGCGGCGGGTCGGCAGCGGCAGCAACTGTCACGCTCATGCCTTTCGCCATCGCAGGCACGACAATTGAGGTTTATGCAGGCCGCGTCTGGATCGCCAACGGCGCGACTATCACGTTCTCCGCGCCCGGCTCCATCGTTGACTTTTCGACCGCCTCGGGCGGCGGCAATTTCACGTCGAGCGACAGCTTTCTGCGCGTGCGTTATGTGCAGCTTTTGCAAACCAATGGCTTCCTTTATCTCATCGCCGACTCGTCGATCAACTATATCTCCGGTGTGCAGACGAGCGGCACGCCCGCCACCACCACGTTCACCAATCAGAACGCCGACCCTGAAGTCGGAACGCCGTGGCCCTCGACCGTCAATACGTTCGGGCGCAACATCCTGTTCGCCAATGCGTTCGGAGCACATGTCAGCTACGGTGCCGCCGTCAATAAAATCAGCGACATGCTGGACGGCATCTACAACACCGTCGAGAATTTCGGGGGACTGATTCCGAGCGCGGCCAAGGCGATCATTTTCGGCAAGCGCGTGTGGATGCTGCTTCTGCCGATTATTGATCCGATCAGCGGGCAGCAGGTTAACAAGATTTTCATGTGGGACGGCAAGCGCTGGTGGTCGTCGCCGCAGGAAGTTGCAATCAACTATATACAATATCAGGAGATCGACTCGGTCATTACTGCATGGGGCTCGACCAACACGGCTATTTATCCGCTGTTCCAGCAGCCGACCGTCGCCTTCGAAAAGGTGGTGCAGAGCAAGCTTTGGGACAAGGCGGGCGGCTATATGTTCATGCACACGAACAATCGCCTGTGGGGCATGGCGCAATATTACAGCATCGATCTGCCGACGCTCGACATCACGATCGACAACGAGAACAGCGGCGCGGAACAGTCGGTTTCCCTGATGCCGACCGCCTTGCTGTGGACGAATAACCTCGGAAACCCAATCACCTGGACCAATAGTCTGGGCGATGAGTTGCTGTGGTTCGCGGCCGGTGGTATTACTGTCATGCCGCCCCAGTCCATTGGGCAGGCGGGCGTGCTGCAAGGCATGACAATCACGACCCGCGCCGCCGACATGGCCTTGATTTCCATGGCGATGGATAGTCAGATAGCCGGAACGAGGATTTAATGGCGCTTCCGAACACCTTCGCCACCAAGACCGCTGCAACAGGCTTGCAGTTGGACGAGAATTTCAACGCGCTTGGCGTTTTGGTTCCGATTCCTTGTGTGGTGGCCGGCACCAATACCGTGACGATGACGCCAGCCACGACCAATACGCCAACGGTGCTGGCTTATTCCAATTACAGGCTGTTCAGCGGCGTGGTGGCGACGAGCAATACGGGTGCCGTGACCATCCAGGTTGGCTCCTTGGCCGCGCTTAACGCTTACAAGGATTCTCCCGCAGGACCGATCGCTTTAAGTGGCGGCGAGTTGCGGGCAGGCAATGCATTCACTGCCGAGTATGACTCAGCCTTGAACTCCGGCGTGGGCGGTTTTCATATCTGGAGCACCACGGTTCTGTCGGGAGGCACCATTTCGGGATCGCTCGGAAATCTCGTTCTATCCGGCGGCACATTGTCGGTGCTCGGCGGCTCGATAGGTGTTTCGCTCACGTCGAGCCTGTTGTCGGGCAACAGCCTTACGATCAGCGCGCTGCTCGCCAATTATTCGCAGGCATCGATCAGCGTCGCGACTATCGGAAACGCGCAGTTCGGCACGCTAGGCTCGACGTCGCTCTCCACTCTCACTCGAATGGTGTCCGGCCTCGGCACGCTCGTTTACACGGTTACGCCTGCCGCCACGTCGCAGGATCAGAATATCGTCGTGCCCGGTGCGCAGGTGCGGGACGCCATCTCCATTGGCCTTGGCGCATCGACGCCGAGCGGCGCTGGCTTTACCGGCTTTTGCGGAACTCTCGGCACGATAACGGTGCGAATGCTTAATCCAACCGCTGCGAGTATTTCATTGACGACGATGACGATACGCGCCGTCGCGATGGGGGTGTCGCCGTGAGTGGCATCGCCAATATTTTCAACGTGCCGGGCAACGAGGCGGAACTGGCCGTGTGGGCGAGCGCGCACCTATCCCACCATCGCGACATAAACCGCCGCATTTTCGAGTTAACCGGCATTGCGCTGTCTGAATACGTGCTCGATCCGATCGACCCGTTCAATTCCCATGTTTGGGAAGCACAGCACCAGATCATGCACACGAATATGGACGCAATTCTCGGCATTGACGGATTCGACCTGAGCGATGTCGACTTCACGGACCCCGATACTTTGGCGGGATGGATCACCCTGAATGCCAACGAACATTATATTGCCTCCAACGTCTTAGGGATTGGCTGACATGAACGCTCCTGCTTTGAAAATAGTCGAGATGGCCGCGCCCACCGTTCGCAAGTTCGATACCGCGGACCTGTCATTGCACGGCAAGTGGATCGTGCCGCGCATGATGCAGGCGTATCCGCACATGAATGAGCGCGGCGTCGCGTCGTTCCTGCAAACCATCAACTACAACAACGAGTACCTGTTGTTGTTTGCAGATACCGGCGTAGCGTTGGCGCAGGTCATGTCGGCGCACACGCTAGACGCCAAGCCGATCGTTCACGAGCGCTTCGTGTGGGTCGAGAATCGCGAGGACAAGGAGCAGATCAAGCAGGCGGCCGAGTTCTATGTCCACTTCTACCGCTGGGCGAAGTCGCTCGGCACCGAAGTCATCATCGTCGAGGAAAATAGCGACGTGCCGCATGAACTGGTCAAGGAAAAACTTGGCCGCATTTTCACCCGCCAGCAGCAGTTCGCCCGCGTATGATGGACGCCATGCCGCAAGGAGACGTGAAGCCGCGCCTGTTTTGCGAACAGGCTGTTTTTCCGCGCGTCGCCACGCCGGACGATGTCGACTTCGTCATGGCCATGGGGTTGAAGTTTTACGGCTCGCGGCTGGACAGCCAGGAAAAGATCAACGGCGCTGCCCGCTGGGTCCGGCAGGTTATCGTAGACCCTGACAGGCTCGTACTGGTGCATCCCGGCTCGGTCGGCATAGCCAACGTCAATTGGCGCTATGGCATGGAAGGTCGCGCCGCGGCCGACATTTTGTGCTGCGATCCGGATAAGGCAGGCCCGTGGACGGCGCTTAAAATGGCGCGTATGATGGTGGAATGGGCGCGCCAAAAGGGCGCAACCGGCGCTTTCCGGCTATCCGCCGATACCGGGGTGGATTTCGGGCCGTTTGCCATCCGTCTCGGCGGCAAGCTATCGTTGGACAAGATTTACGAAATTCCATTGTGAGGATGTAATGGGCAGCAACGAAGGTTCCAGCAAAGGCCCGTCGAACAACGATCCCGGTATTGGCGGCGCTTTTGGCGGTGGCGGACCAAGCACGGCCCCATCTTACGACGCTTTTTCGGGGGATTACTCGCCGTCTTCCGGCACCAATTCGGACTTCCTTTTCGGGGCTCCCAATAATATTGGCGGCAGTCCCGCCCTGAGCTTGGGCACCAGCGGTTCGTTTAACGCCAGCGATGGTGCGGTGCTGCCGGGAGGCGGCGGTGCTGGCGGGTCCGGCGCGCCGTGGTCGTCCAGCATCTCCAGCCCTGAAGGCATCACGCAGGGCGGCACGTCGGGCGGCGGCACCAGCGCGGCGGGATTGGCCCCAGTTGGCGGTAGCGGCTCACCCATCGACTTGACCAGTCTGTCCGGGCAGGGCGGTGCCAACAGCCTGGGAGGCTCCGCAGGTGCGGCAGCGGCCGGTTCGTTCAGCGGCACGCCTACGGCGGGCGGCGGAACAGGTACGGGCGGCACGGGCAAACCGGCCGCTAGCGGCGGGAGCGGCGGCGTTCTGGAGTCGCTCGGCATCAAGAATCCTATTGGCGCGGCGCTTGGTGCCGGCGGCCTCGCCTATGCCATGTCGCAGGGTCAGCAACAGCAGAAATACAGCCCTGAACTGCTGGCTCAGGCGCAGCGCCTCGACGCCAATGGCCAGGCCATGATGTCGTATCTGCAAAGCGGCAATCTGCCTCCGGGCCTGAAAGCGTCGCTCGATCAGGCGACGAGCGCGGCCAAGGCCAAAATCATCTCGAACTTCGCTTCGCAGGGCATGAACACCGACCCGACGCAAAACACGGCGCTCGCGGCGCAACTAGCCCAAGTCGAGCAGCAGGCGCTGATTTCGACAGCACAAATCGGGCAGCAATTGATGGCGAGCGGTGTGCAGCAATCCGGACTGTCGAGCGATCTCTACAAGACGCTCGCCAATATCGACCAGACGCAGACCGCCAACATCGGCAAGGCCATCGCCAATTTCGCGTCTTCGCTCGGCGGGGCAGGCGGCGGGGTCAATCTCAAACTTGGATAGGCGGTTTAAGTGACCGAGACCGTCAACCTGCCAGATACGCCCGCTTTGCCCGGCCCCGCCGCTTCGTGGGCGCCGGGCGAGTCCATGTCCGGCATGCCGGGTGCGGACGCCACGCGCGCCAAGGTCACGGGCGAGCTGGCGGACGTGCAGCGCGAGAAGGTCGCTGCGCAGGACAAAGTGTTCGGCCAGATCGACGACATCCAGAACAAGATGTTGCCTCGCATCGAGCAGTTGTCGAAGGACGCTGGTGTCGAAGCGGAGAAAATGAAGCCGTGGGATGCCGACGCCGAGTCGGCCAAGCGCAGCACTGATCCCATCGCATCGTTCGGCTCGCTCGCATCGGTGGCGGGCATTCTGGCGTCCGCCTTTACCAATGCGCCGATGGAGAACGCGCTGAATGCGTCGGCCGCGGCGATGAACGCCATCCGGGCCGGCGACGACAAGTCCTACGACCGCGCTCACAAGGCGTGGCAGGACAATCAAAAAATGTATATGGACCGCCACAAAATTCAGCACACCGCTTATCAGGATGCGGTGTCGTTGTTGAACGTCAACATGCAGGCGGCGAACACCAAGCTCCAGGTGCTGGCGGCCCGCTTTGGCGACAAGCAGGTTCAGACTTTGCTCGAAGCGGGCATGAGCAAGGAAGTTGAGGAAGTGATCGCGGCGCGGCAAAAAAATGCGATGGCGCTGGAAAAGGAATATCCGCGTATCGTCGAGGAGAACGCTAAAATCTCGCGGCTGTTCGCGCTTGGCTACGAGACAAAGAATCCGACAAGCGAGAAAAGTCAGAAGGCATTGGTGCAGTTCCAGACCGAGCAGGCTGAACTGAAGCGCAAGTCCAGCGCGTTCGGCAGCGGGGGCGCGGCGAACCTCACGACCGACCGGCAGCGCGCACAGGATGTCGCCAATTACCGGCAGCAATTGCGCTCGGAAGAAAACGAGGATGGTACGCCTAAATACAAGCCGGAGGAGGTCGCACAGAAGGCCGCTGAGTACGAGAAAAGCCTGAAGATGGCGTCGGCGGCTCCCAGTGGCAATCGCATGGACGAACTGTCCGGCAAGATCAACCGCGTCGAGATGGCCGAGAGCACCATCGACAAGGTGGAAGAACTGCTGAAAAAGCACAAGGCCATCGCCGGCCTTGGCGGCACCGTCACGCGCCCGGCAGAAGTTATTGGCAATATTTTTGGCTCCAACGAGACCGATCGTGCGCAGTTCAAACGCTACATCAGCGAGTTGCAGGAATGGGCTCCGCGCATCCTGACCGACTCCAATGGTCGCCCCCTGTCCGCGGAAGCAGGCAAGGTGGCGAACATCATCGCCGGCCTGAACCTTGGCGACACCGTGGCGAACACGTCGCGCGCCTATGCCGAGTTGCGCCCGCTGCTGAAAAAGATCAAGACTGATCTCGGCGTGCGGCGCGGCGCTCCTGCCGCTCCCGGCGAGAAGCCTGCCAAGCAGCCGTCGTGGATGGATGCCCCGGAAGTAAAATGAGCAACACCGACTTTTCCCTGACCGACACCGGCCCCATCACGCCGGACAGCACCAGCGGCTTCGGCATGGAAAAAGAGCCTGCGAAGATAGCGGGCGATGAGGATTTTGCCAAGCTGCCGGCCGGCGAGAAATTCATCGGCCCCGATGGCAAATCGCGCCAGAAGCCCTACGAGGTCAAGGCCGACACCGACTATGACAATGTACCGGAAGGCGCGCAGTTCACGGGTCCGGATGGCAAGTTGCGCCAAAAGCCGACCTTCGAGCCGCTGAATTTCACGTCGCAGACCCTCTACGACATGAGCGTCACGCCGGGCGAGAAGCGCAAGGCGCTGGAGCGATCCTATCCGGGCGCGGTACAAGAGGACAAGGACGGCCTTTACGTCAAGGACGGTGACAAATTCCGGCGCCCTGGACGCGGCGCGACGGCTGTCGGCGGTTTCGCTGCCAGCGCCGCTGCGCCGGTCGCCGGGGCCGTTCTGGGAGCCATCGGCCTTGGTGCTGTCGGCGGCCCGGTCGGCGGGGCCGTGGGCGGCGCGGGCGGCTCTGTGCTCGGGCAGTCGGTCAACGACATCGTGCTCCAGCTTGCCGGCGTTTATGACCGTACCGGCACCGAGGAAGCGGCCAATCTAGCCAAAGCCGGTATGATGGGCATGGCGGGCGCAGGCGTCGGGCGCGGCATCGCCGCCGTGGTTCCTGCCGCCAAGGCGGGCGTCTCGTCGCTGGGGCAGGTCCTGCCCTCGGCAGCCGCGCATTTCCTGGGCGCCGGCCCCGAACTGACTGTCGCCCGAGAGCTGGCCGAAAAAGGCGTCAAGGTGCCGCCATCGGCATGGGCGCACGAGGCTCCGCATCTCCAGAACGTGGTCGAAGTGTTCGATCCTGCGTTCCGCACCAACAAGCCGCTGTTGGAGTCGGCCACCCAGCATTTCGAGGACTCGTCCAAGAAAATCCTCGACGATCTTGGCGTCAAGCGGGAAGGCTCTATCGTCAAGCCCGAGGCCGACATTCCGACCCAGAAGGCGGGCGAGATCGTCTTGCAGCGCACGTTGGCCAAGTCGGCGGAAGCCGACCAGAAGCTGGCGCAGACCCTTGCACAGCGCAAGGCGGCGCTGGAAGCAGGCATGCCGGAGCAATTGGCGCAGCGCGAAGCGGTGACCAAAGCGGCCGAGGAGTCGCGCACCAAGGCGCAAGGTCTTGTCGACCAGGGCTTCGAGTCGATACAGAAGGAAGCCGAGATCGCGCGCAAGCTGGCGGGCTCCGGCGTCAATACCGGCGACCTGTGGGAAAACATCGGCCAGAAATTCATTGCCATCCGGCAGGGAATTTCTGAGCGCGCCCGCTACTGGTACGATCGCTACGACGAGATGACTGGCGGCGCGACGGTGAGTGGCGAGCGCCTTGGCTCGACCGCGCAGCAGATGCTCGATGAATTGCCCGCCGAGTTCAAATCGCGCAATCCGGCGCTAGTTCAGAAACTCAGCAAGCTGTCCGGCGAGTACGACGAGGCAGGCGTGCTGGTGAAGCCACCGGAGGAATTGACCTACGGCCAGGTGCATGAACTGCGCAATCTGTTCCGCGGCTCGGCCGATTGGCGCACGCTGTCGAGCGACTTCAAGAACGGCACGCTGAAATATTTCTCGAAAGAGATCGACAATATTATCCACGATCCGAACGCGCCGCAGAACGTGCAGAACGCCGCCAAGTTCCTCGACATGACTGACAAGTGGTACGGCCACAACATCAGCGTGTTCGAAGCGCAGCAGATCAAGGCAGTGATGAAGGGGCTCGAAGCGGGCGAGGCGGCCGATCCCGCGAACCTCTACAAGGTGCTGGTCAAGGATGGGCAGACCGCCCTTACCAACCGCGTGCGCGACATGGTCGGCCCAAACCTGTGGGCGGGCGTCCGCGCTGCCGACGTCGACACCATGATGTCTGCCGCCAAAACACTCAATCCGGGCGAGATCAATGGTCGCGCCTTCGCCAAGGAAGTGCTCGATCGGCACAAGAGCGGCATGCTTCAATCCGTGCATGGCAAGGAGGCATCCGACAAGCTGATCGCGCAGGCCCGCGCCATCGAGCAGCTTGAAGGGCGGCTTGCCATTCCCGCGCAGCCCGGCGATACCATGACGCAGATCATCTCGCGCGCCCGGCTGGCGGCGGAAGAAGCAAAGGCTGTCGGGACCAAGGACCCGCTCACGGCGCTGGCGAAAGATGTCAAGCGCGTGGAAGCGGACATGAAGCGCGAGGCGTCATTGCAGCGCCGCAAGGACCCGCTCGGCTTCCTCTACAACCAGAGCACAGGCGCATCCTATGCCGTCGACAAAATCCTCAAGGACGAAGACTTGATCCTCGCCGCGGCGTCGCGCTTCGGCGAGAAGTCGCCGGAGTTCAATGCGCTGCGCCAGGTCTATGTCGAGCGTGTGCTGCGCGCCGGCATGACGCCCGGCAAGGCCATGGAAGGTATCGGCCCCGAGGTCCAGCAACTCATGTTCCCCGGCGTGACCGGCGAGCAGATGAAATTGTTGGCCAAGGAGATGGACCTGCTCATGACCGAGGGCGGCCTTGCCAAGACGACGGCGGGCTCGATGTCGGCCATGAGCAAGGTGGAAAACCCGGTCAGCGGCGTGCCGGGCCTCAAAGGGGCGATGAAGCTGATCCCCGGCTTGAATCCCGCTGCCCGCGCGACCAAAGGTAAATATTACGCGCTGGTGACCCAGTTGATGACCTCGCCATCGACCCTGCGCTGGGTCGAGAAGGGCTTGACCAAGGGAACGCCCGAGGAGCGCGAGGCGGTGCGGAATATTCTCCGGGCGCATCTGCAAAAGGGCGCCGCCATGGGCGCAGGTGCAGGCGAGGCCGTTTATCAAGGATCGGGCGAATGAATCTCCAGCAAACCATGGACAAATGGGCCAAGGGGCTGTTCGACAAGGCGACCAAGGATAACACGCCCCTGGCCGAAGCCACCGACGCTTTCAAGGCGGTCACGGCCTACTATGCCGCCCGGCAGAAACTTGCTAAGAAACACGGCGAGGAAGACGACGACCCCGATGGATTTCGTTTCGATCAAATAGAGGTGCCCAATGGCGGCGGAAGTACGAAGATTCGAGCCAGTCGAAATTCCTGACGTTCCCGAGCAGTCGGCAGCCGATCGCGCCGCTGCTTCGTTCGCGACCAACGCCATAGCGCTGGGCCTCAAGGTTCTGTCGCAGCGCGCCATCGCCGCGGTGAAGGATGTTTTCACCCTGCTCTCGGTCGCTTCCGGCTTCTGGCTTTGGAACAGCATTCCGAACCCGGAAATGAATCAGATCATTTCACTCAGCCTGTACGCGCTGTTCATCCTCGCTGCCAATGTGATCGTCCGGAGAGTTTGATGAAACGCCTGTTAGTCGCGCTGGCCTTCGCTCTAGCGCCATTCGCCACCCACGCCCAATCCGTCCAGCAGTCGGGCACAGTTACTCCTGGCTTGGCTCCTTATTGGGTCACGAACGGAGTGATTGGCAGCGCCGGAAATGCTGCGGACAGTTTGCTCACCTCGCTTGGCGTGACTAACGCCACGTCGCCCGCCTTCTGCGTCAATAGCGGGCGAGCAACTGCCGCCGGCCGACAGCGCCTGTGTCTCGGCGCGCCGCTTAATTCCGCGGCACAGATCACCCTTCAAAATTATGGCACGGCGACGGCGCAAGACCTCCAGTTCGTCATCAACGGCACCACGATCACGATCCCGACCGGCGGCGGCGGCGCTATCCCCTCGATCACCACGCCCCAGATCAACGGCAATCTCATTTGCGCCAGTGGCACCGCAGGCGGTTTGACGGGCTGCACGATCGGCACGGCTGGGCAGATCATTGTTGGGCAAGGCGCTTCAACCGCCCCTGCCATGGTCAGTGCTTCGGGCGATGTGACTTCTATCAGTTCGGCTGGCGCGTTCGTTGTCGGCAAGGTCAATGGCGTCACCTACCCGGCATCGCCGACGACAGGCTCCGTGCCTTATGTCTCATCCTCGAACACCATCACTTACGGAGCCATCCCGGTTACGGGTGGCGGCACCGGCCTTGCCACCTTGACCGCGGGCGGTGTGTTGATCGGTGACGGCACCAACAACGTGCAGTTGGCGTCGAGCGCCAGTATCGGCCTTTGTCTTCTCAGCAACGGTGCAGGCAGTGCGCCTTCTTTCGGTTCTTGCGCGTCGGGCTCTGGCTCGGCGGCGGGCTCCAATACCCAGGTGCAGTATAACAACTCAACTGCGTTGGCCGGATCGGCGAATTTTACTTGGGTCAGTCCGGCGCTGACGATCGGCCAGAATGCGACAGCGACCGGCCAGCTCGTGCTTGCCAATGGCGGCGCGCTCGGCACCTCGGTCACGATTCAAAATCTGGGCACCACCTCGGCATGGAATTTCAATCTGCCGACCGGCGCGGGCAATTCCGGCCAGCCGCTTTTGTCGGGGGGCGGTGGTTCGGGCTCGATGACTTTCGGGACGCTGGGCGTGGCCGGTGGCGGTACGAACTGCGCCGTCGCGAGTGGCACCTGCGTCGACAATATTTCCGGATTTTCCTCGACCGGATTCATCAACCGTACCGGCGCAGGCACTTATACTTTCACCAGTACGATCGGTCTGATCAACGGCGGCACCGGGGCCAATCTCACGGCGTCGAACGGCGGCATTGTTTACTCGACCGCAACGGCGATGGCCATCCTGTCCGGCACCGCAACCGCCAACCAGATCGTGCTGTCCGGATCGAACACAACGCCGGCATGGTCGACTGCGACTTACCCGGCGACAACGACCGTCAATCAGATTCTTTACTCGTCTTCGGCCAACACCATCGCAGGTTTGGCCACGGGCAACAGTGGCGTTCTCATTACATCGGCTGGCGGGGTGCCTTCGATTTCGTCCACGCTGCCAAGCGCCGTGCAAGCGAACATCACGTCGCTCGGCACGATCGCGACTGGCGTTTGGCAGGGCACTCCTGTTGCCCTCGCCTACGGCGGCACCAACGCCAATCTGACTGCCTCGAACGGCGGCATTTTCTATTCGACAGCTTCGGCAGCGGCGATCCTGTCCGGCACGGCGACAGCCAACCTGCCACTTTTGTCCGGATCGAGCACGACGCCTTCGTGGGCGACCATTTCGTACCCGCTTAGTGCGACCAGTGGCGGCGTGCCATATTTCTCCAGCGCAACCGCCATTTCGTCGTCTGCGGCGCTTGGCTCCGGACAGATCGTGCTCGGCGGCGGTGCTGGATCGGCGCCGACCACGAGCGCGAACGCCTCTATTTCGAGCGGTGCCTTGAGCCTTGGGGCGAACGCCTCGGTTCTCGGCAGTGTCAAACTATTCGGCAACACCAGCGGCGATGTGACAATCCGCCCGGCGGCTGTTGCGGGCACCGCCACTGTTTTTCAACTGCCGGCTGACAACGGCACCAACGGCTACGTGCTGACGACGAACGGTTCGGGCGTTGCTTCATGGACCAACCCATCATCGGGCGGTACGGTCACGAGCGTTGCAGCCGGCACCGGCATGTCGTTCTCGACGATCACGACAACCGGCTCGGTCGCGATCGATGGAGCGACCGCAGGCAATTTTCAGGCAGGCACTTCAAACAAAGTGCTGACCGCAGACGTGGTGTTCACATCCGAGACGACTACCACTTTTGCCGCCACTCAAGCATTGGACTTCAGCACTTTCTTCAATACCAAGATCACGCTAACCGCCAACATCACATCATTTTCCTGTTCGAACCAGAAGGCGGGGCAAGCAGGGCAGATCAGGTTCATCAACGGCGCAGGTCCTTACACGATACCGGCGACGTTCGGGTGCAACATGAAATTCGCAGGCGGCGTGCAGCCGGCATTGACCGCGACAAACGGGGCAATTGACGTACTGATTTACCAATGCACCGCGACAAACTATTGCGTCGCCAGTATGATCAAGAATGTGCAATGAAACGCTTCGGCATATTCAGCATAATCCTGCTATTTTGTGCTTGGCCGACCGCCGCGCAAGTCCCCGGTATGTTTCAACCGTTGCTGATCGGCAGCGGGGCTTCTTGCACTGGCGGCACAATTACAAGCGCTGGAGGGTATACCTACCATACGTTTAATTCCAACAGTACGCTAACCTGCGCAAGCGGCGGCGCAGTTGATTACATAGTGGTTGGCGGCGGCGCAGGCGGCGGCGGTTCGGCTTCCGCCACTTCAGGCGGTGGCGGCGCAGGCGGCGTCATTCAGGGCAGCGAAAT
>Ga0181337_1000024_pt1 | contig 40347 bp, 37 predicted proteins | sample Sp13VDMM15DD_FD_168302 | JGI IMG/M metagenome (GOLD analysis project Ga0181337, IMG submission 168302) | Freshwater viral communities from Lake Michigan, USA - Sp13.VD.MM15.D.D | ecosystem: Environmental > Aquatic > Freshwater > Lake | place: USA: Michigan | collected 2013-04-23 | reverse complement strand
GAGCGTTCATGCGTGATACCTCTCTTGCTCTGTCGCGTAGGACACGGGCCGTCTGGTCCCATCGCGTTCAGCGACCTTTGTCGCCCCAGCTACTCGTGAGAGAGTTCGTCAGCCGCTGTTAGGCGACCGTCGGCTGCCAGCGGAAGCCGAGGAGGACGCCGTTCGCCAAGTCGGCGGGCTGGATGACGTGCCCCACCTTCTTGCCGGTGCCGCCCGCGCCGCCCAGGCGCTTGGCCGGGTCCTTCGTCAGGAGCCCGCGCGTCGCGTCCGAGATGCCCGTGCCCGCGACGACGTAAAGCTCGTCGTTCACGGCGTAGGCGCCGTTCGCCGGGCTGGCGTCGAACTGGTCGGTGAAGTAGTCTCCGAAGAAGGAGTAATACGTCACCTTGCCCGACTTCAGCGTGTCGATGAAGGAATCCGCGAAGATTCCCTCCGGCTGCGCGCCGTCCGAGATCGTGACGGCCAACGTGCCGTCCGTCTCCGCCTTCAACTGAGCGATCTTGCCCGCCGCGAACCCGAGTTCCTGCTCGCCGAAGGGCTTCTGCAAGCCCAGGGCGGAGGCACCGAGGAGTTCGGCGGTGACGCCGCCGAACGCCGCCTCGACCTCGGAGTGGAGCTTCTTGTCCGCGATGGGAACGCCCTCGTAACCGCCTTGCGTTCTGAGCATCTGAGTCTCCTTACTACCGCGCGTTATCTGCCTGCTGCGCCGTCGGCAGCTTACGCCGCAAATTGCTTCGTCCGCCCTTTACGCCTTCGCCGTCGGCGGGACCTTCCACATCGAGTTCAACTGATCCGTCAGACCGGCCGGGGCCGAGGCCTCGGACACGATCGGCGTCTTGAGGCCGGGGCCCGCAGCGGCGATCCGCAGCAGTTCCTTGGCCGACAACTCCGCCTTCTTCTCGACCGTGGCCGGGGCCACGGGCTTGAAGTTCTCGACCATCGCGGAGGCGACCTTGAACGCCTGGTCGTCGCCCAGCATCAGGCCGTCGATGAACGACGCCTTGTGCTCGATGCTGAGCATCCCCTTCGACATGGCCTTCGCCGCCAGGTCCAGGGCCTTGGCCGCCTTGGCCCGCATCGCGATGTCCGACTGGAGGCGGTCGTTGCGCTCGGTCTGCGCCTTCTTGTCGGCTTCGAGCGCCGCCACCTTGGCTTCCAGACCGGCCTTCTCGGCCGCCGCCTTCTTCTCGTGATCCTTCAGGAGTTCGGACGCATACTCGCTGGACCCGAAGGCCTTGGAGTAGTAGCCCTTCTCGCCTTCGAGCTTCTTGTCGAGCGCCGCGCCCGCCGCGCTCTTGACGAGCGGGGACAGACCCAGGAGCTTGGCGGTCTTCGCCAGGCCCTCGAACTTCGCGCTGGCCAGCAGCTTCAGGCCGTAGTCCTTGGTCGCGAACCAGGCGAAGGCCTCGGCCTGCTCGGCCGCCGTCTTCACCGGGTAGGCTTCGGCCGCGCTCACCTTGAGCACGGGCTCGTCGCCGCGCAGGACCTGCCAGTAGGAGACCAGCATGTCCGGCTTGTTCGCGTCGGCGGCGCTCGCCACCTTGTTGAACACGGCCGTCCACCGGGCGCCCGCGCGGGCTTCGGTGATCTTCGCCTTGCGCTCATCGGCGCTCAGCTTCTCGTCGGACGCCAGCTTCTCGACCGTCTCGTCCTCGATCTCGAACGCGGTCTTCACCGCGCCCTTGGTCTTGGCGCCCAGGTCGGGCAGCGCGCCTTCGGGAGCGGGCGGGCCCTTCGGCTCGCCGCCGCCCATCGGGGGCATCGGCATCTCGGAGCCGCCGCCCATCTCGCCGCCCATCTCGTCACCGGGCAGCTTCGCGCCCTTGTCCTTGTCCTTGAGGCCCGGGTGACCCAGGTCCTTCAACGCCATGTCGATGACGCCTTCCATGTCGTCGATCGTCTCTCCCAGGTCCTCCAGGAGGCTGACCGCGTCGTTCGACACGCCGGTGCCGTGGGGCTTCTCCAGCGCGAACTTCGTCTCCATGTGGGAGACGCGGCAGAGAACGCCGATGTCGTGGAGCGCGGCGCTGATCACCGCGAGGCGATCCTGAGCCGTGGCCAGGGCGGAGATCGACTTCTGGCCGAGCGCGACGCCGCTCGACTTCGCCAGGTCGGACTCCATGTCCCCGATCTTCTTCTCCATCGAAGCCATCTCGGCCTCGGCGCCCTTGTCCTCGGCCTTCAGACCCTTGAGCGCCTTCTGCATCTCGGCGACCTGCTTCTTCTTGTCGCCGTCCTTCGTGTCGATCTCGCCCTTGTAGCCCGCCTCATTGGACGCGAGCTTGACGTTGGGCATGTAGGCGGACCAGAGCCTGGACATCATCGGGCTCAGGCTGCCGGAGTCGGAGGAGCGCTGACCGTGCTCCTTGTTGATCTCGGACTTGGTGCGACCGGCGGCGGCGCCGTAGTCCATGTCCTCGGCCTTGTCCTGGTTGTAGTGCCGCTTCTTGAAGTGCAGGCGCGAGGCCTCGTCTTCGGACGCGACGAACACCCGAGCGAGCCCGGCGAGCCGGGTGATCAGGTCCAGGCGGCGGGACGCGAGGGCGGGCATCTTCTCCTGCATCTCGCGCGTGATCGGGCGATCGGCCTTCGGCTCCTTGTCGAAGCGCGACTCGTCGGCCTTGTTCTTCTTCCAGTAGGAAGCGGCCTCCTCGTCGCGGTTGTCGTCGTCGGCCGGATAGCGCTTCTTGCCGTCGGGCATCGAGGCCAGGGGGCGATCCTTCTGCTCCGCGACCTTGGTCGACGCGCTCTTCTCGGAGCCGCCGTCGCCCATCGACTTCGCGCCTTCCTCGGGGGTCTGAGCGGCGCCGCCCTTCGCGGGGTCCTCCAGCGCGCCCTCCACCTTGGCCTTGCGCTCGGAGCGGATCGCGGCCAGCACGTCGGCGCGCGACTTGGCGCCGCTGAGACCGGCGGACTTCGGCTCGCCGCCGTTGCCCAGGGTCTTCGCCGAGTCGACCGCGTTCTTGCCCGCGTCGCCCTCGACCTTGCCCTGACCGCCGTCCTCGACCTTCCCGGCGCCCGGATGGGCGACCTCGGAGGCCGCCGCGCGGATCGCGTCCGCGCCGGTCATCACGGCCTTGGCCCGGGCCACGATCGAGTCGATCTCGTGTCCGGCGTGCAGCGTCTTGTAGGGGTCCTTGTCCGAGACCTGCGACTCGACCTTGGTCTCGACGGCCTTCTCGATCGGAGCGTGCTGCTTGGAGTGGAGCGACTTCTTGCGCTCCTCGTCCAGGTTGCCCTGGTCCTGAGAGTGGTCCTCGGCGACTTCCTGGCCGGGCAGACCCTTGTCGGACGCGGTCACGGCTCCGGCGATCGTCGTCGGAATCGTGTGTTCGTTGTGCGGATCGTTCTCGCGAGCCAGCGCCAGGAGGTCGGTAGGCGGCACGTCATTCCTGGCGGCGGCGGCGGCGAGAGACTTCACGTCCACGAGCTTCCCGTCCTGGACTTCTCCAGGAGCGCCGGAGCCCGCGCTTCTCGTCACTTTCATGGTGTTGCCACCCCCCGTCTGAGTCTCTTCGCCGCTGGTCGCGGCTGCTTCGGCGTTCCCGCCAAATTTGGCAGCGACGATCGTGTTGAGCATCGAGGTCTTCTCTCGGATCGTCCGCTTCAGTTCGCTGTCGTCCATGGTCATCTCCCTTGTCCCCAAAATAAAAAGCCAGCGCAACCTTTTCGGTTGGCTGGCTTACTCGCTTGCTGGCTTGGCCCCGGTCGGGGCTTCACTCGCTCGCTGGCTTACGCGGCCTGCGTCAGAAACCTGCTATCTCAGAAACAGACCCTTCGTTCTCCTCGCGTAGTCGAGCACGAACCGCTTCTTCTCGCCGGACGGAAGCTGAAGCACGACGGCCATCGGCAACTGGTCGATGGTCACGTTCAGTTCCGGCACCGACGGTTCGGCGGTCTTGACGGGGACATGACCGTTTTGTGCCCCTAGATTATGCTCGGTTTTCTCTGGCATTTCAATACCTTTCGTCATGGCGTCGCTAGGCAAGAATCGCCTGCCCGATCCCCAGGTCCAGGAGGTCGTTGACCTTGTTCCAGTCGCAGAGGCTGTTCTTGTTCAATTCCTGCTCCGCCTCGACGAGGATTTCGGCCAACCGCGCCTTGCCCTTCACCGCGCGCAGCGCCGCGATCTTCTCTAGGTGCTTGGCCTTGGTGTCGGCCCCGACCGTGACCCAGGACTCCTCGATGAACTCGACGCCCCGGTTGTCCTCGCACGCGATCACGTTCTTCCACCCGGTCTCGGGGCCGGAGTAGGCCTGGCCCTTCCAGTTCTTGACGTGCGCGCAGTATTCCATCTCGTTGTGCGCGACGTTCGTGCACACCGAGCAGATCGAGTAGGCGACGCGGCAGCCCATCGACACGTCGGTGATATAGCCGCTGTCGATCCCGCGCACGAGCATCGGGTCCTTGGACCTGTCGACGGCGAGCAGAAGCTCGATGCCCTTGACCTTGTGGTTGGGCACCGCGTCCAGGATGATGCCCACGGCGTCGGCCACCTTGGAGTTGTTGTGGTCCTTGTAATTGCCCTTGCCGATGAACGTCTGGTAGACGTAGCGCTCGCCCTGACCCAGGCGCACGGGCTTGCCCACCGCGTCCTTCATCGCGCGCAGAAGCTCCGGCTCCGACGGGTCCTTGGCCGAGCCCCAGCGGAAGAGGTCGCCGTTCGTGTTCGGCGCGTCGCCGTGCAGGCCCATGACCCGGTAGAAGCTGAACTCCGGGTTCATCGGCGCCACGCGCTGGAGGCCAGACGCCTTCTTGTAGCTGTCGAGCAGTTCGGCGTATTTGGTCGGGGCGTCGGCGATCTTCAGGCCGAAGGCCGAGCGCTCGATGAAGTGGTGCTCGCAGCGCGGGCGCACGACCCCGGCGGTGCGGAACAGCGCGCACTCGGGGCACGTCCCGTCCTGGCGTTCGACGACCTTGCCGCCGAACGAAGCGAACTTCATGAAGCCGCCGTTGGGTAGGGAAATCTGGTTCATGGTATCGGTCCTCTCAGGCACTTCTGGCACTGCTCTTTGTTGTCCGGCCAAATCAGGATGTTGCCGACGCAGCCGTCCAGGCCGCAGACCTTGTTGGTCACCGTGGGCTGCGGGACGAATCCCTGCTCGCCCTTGTAGACCATGACCTTCGCCGCGTTCGGATACGGCGTGAGCGCCACGCCCATCTGCGGCTCCTGCGGTGCGCCTGTCTTTTCCATCGCCATATCAGCCTCCGTAGCGCCTCACCCACTCCTCGTGGGGGATCATCTCGCCCGCCTGCTCGTCCCAGAGCCAGGGCTGGACCGCCTGCTGCTGGCCGCCCTCGTCCTGGAGCGTCTTGAGCGGGACGAACTCGTTGCGCGTCTGGTCCCACTGCCACTGGATGTCGGTCCACTCGTTCTGATCCGGCGGCAGGCCCATAACCTCGCGGCGCTCGGGCGCCACCTCGTCGAGCGTGATCGGCTCGTCCTTCAGCGTGTCGGGAATATCGCTGGGCGCGACCTCGACGCCTTCCGAGAAGTCCAGCATCTCCTCGGTCCGGTTGATGCGAAAAAGCTGGCACGCGCAGTTGACGTGCGAGAGGGAATACTTGGGCGCGTTGTGGTGCATGTTCTTGAGCAGCCACTCGATCTTGAACCGCTGCCCGTCGAGCGCGAAGCACACGGGGCACACGCTGCCCATCTCGCGCCAGAGCGTGGTGTTCTGCCACTCCTCGAACCCGTAACGCCACTCCACCTCGCGGAACCCGGCCTTCAGGAAATCCTCCAGGATGAACGCGCTCATGTCGTCCTTCGCCGCGAACACCGAGTGCGCGGCGACCGAGATCGGGAGCCCGAACGGGGGCTTCACGATCGCGGACCTGTAGGGCATGACGATCGGGTTCATCTCTGGGCTCCGGGCTGCTGCGGCGGCGCGGGCGGCTGCTGGGCGGCGGGCGCCGGAGCCTTGACCCCGGACAGGAAGTCCATGAGCGCCTTACCGTCGAGCACTCGATCCTGGTCCCACTCGCCGGGCTGGGCGATCACCTTGTTGATCACGTCCTCGAAGAACGTGCGGATGCGACGATCGACTTCCGCCGCGTCCACGTTCGACCCGCGCTGCTTGAGGTAAGCGACGAGCGGGTCGTAGCGCCCGGTCGGCGCCTTGTCCGCCGTCTTCCCCATGCGGCCGAGCCGGTCCATGGCCAGCTTCTTGTAGTCGAGGTCCGGGAGGTGTGAGCGCTCGCCCATGATGCTCGTGTCGTTGATGAACGAGCGCGTGGACGCATCGCGCTTGCCCGCGCCGTTCGGATCGAAGCTCATGCCGCCTCCGGTAGTCCGCCGCCCGCCTGAGGTCCTTGACCGCCTTCGGTCCCGCCGGGCTGACCCTCGGACGCGGGCATCCGCTCACCCGGCGTGGGAGGACCGGCCTCGGCCGGGCCGCCTTCGGGAACCGACATGTCGCCGCCGCCCCCGCCACCGCCGCCCATCGGCATGGGAGCGCCGCCGGGCCCGGCCGGGGGCTGGCCCCCGGGTTTGATCCCCTTGAGCACGCTGGCCTTGGCCTCGGCCTGCTCGCGCTCGATCTGCTTCTTCTCGCGCTCGGGGTCCAGGTTCATGTAGGTGTAGAAGGTCTGCTTCGAGATGAGGTTGGACTTCATCAACTCCTTCATCAGGCCCTTCATCTGCGCGTCGTCCTTCAGCTTCATGAACTCGAACTCGATCTCGGGCACGATGTATTCGTCGCCGAACTCAGTCCTCTTCTTGAAGTCCTGGGCGATCGCCACCGGGCGGAAGATCGTCTCCTTGATCCAGTCGATGAGCACCTGCTGGTTGCGGAGGTAGCGGTTGATCAGAATCTGCATCCCGATGCTGGCCGTCGCGAAGTTCGGGCCCGTGCCACCGACCATCGCCTCGTTGCCCAGGAGCGCGGCGAGGATTTCCTCGCGCACCCACTTGGACTCTGACTCGAAGGCGTGAATCTTGCCCGCGCTGGAGACGTATTCGGCGGAGATCGCGTGGTGGTAGACGAACCATGCGCTCAGGTCCTGGCTCAGTTCGTCGAACGCCTCGCGCACCTGCTTGATCGCCTCGGGGTTCGCTGGCATCTGGTCGGAGCCCACCTTGATCAACTTGAGCGGCAGGATGTGACGCTCGTAGACCGCCTGCTGCACGCGCCGGATCATGTCCTTCTGGATCAGGGGCTTGAACGCGCGGAACATGATCGGGGTGCCGACCGTCTCGTAGGGGCTGAGCTTGAACGCGAGATGGCTGACCCGGAACTTGTTGAGCGGGATTTTCTCGCCGCGCGCCACGAGGTTCACGAGTTCGCCGCCCTCGATCTTGGCCAACTGCTCGTAAAGCTCCTTGGGCTGGCGGCTGGCGACGATCCGCTTGAGGTTGTCGTCCGGGTCGAGTTTGAGCACGGGCTCACCCGCGAGCGACGATTTCTCGACCTCGACGAAGTCAGGGTTCAGCAGGTTGAATCCGGTCCAGATGCCACGGCTGTCGTCCCACGATCCGAAGGGGAAGACGTTGGCGAGCTTCCACCACTCCAGGTTGATGTCCGAGAGCAGCTTCATGCCCTTGAGGATGTCGAAGAAAAGAATCTCGAAGAAGCGCTTGACCTTCTTGTCCTCGCACACGATGTTGATCCCGGTGAGCGGGAACTCCGAGTGCAGGTCGATCATCGTGCCGACGTAGCCGTCCGTCTTATAGAAGTGGCGGCACCACTGGTTGATCTCCCTCGTCTTGGTCGGAAGCTGGAGGTTGATCGCCTCGAACAGCGGATGATAGAACGACGGGGTCTGCCGGTGGAGGCCCGGGCGCATCCCGCTGAACCCGGAGGCCATCTTCTTCAGGCGCTCGCGCGGCATGTTCACGAGCGTGGAGCCGGGCCCCCCGTCGCGAACGCTGCTGGAGATGTTTTTCAGCATCTTGAACTCGGCGTCCAGGTTGGACGTGACGAGCGGCGACCCATTAGGGCCGAGGATGTTGCTCTGGAAGTTGTTTCCGTCTTTGGCATCAGCCATGTTTTTTTATCTCGCCTGCATGTCGTTGAACGTCTGGTTCGACTCGTTCGTCTGGCCCTCTTCGAGAGGATCGCTCTCCTTGAGGGCGTTCGGCATCGACGGCTCGACTAGAGTGCGACGCGCCTTCCACGCGGCAAAGATGCCGGAAGACGGAGAGCCGGTGTCCCCGGGTGAGTCGGTGCCGACGCCACGGAATTGTCCCTGGGCCGGACCGTCGAAGAACTCTGGCTCTTGGCCTTCGAGTCCCTGAGTGGGACGGAAGCGAACTTTTCGCGAAGGGCGCAGAGGCCCACGATGATCAGGGCCAGAATTTTCGTTCCGCTGATCCACCGGCTGGTCGTATTCGACCGGCTGGAGGTTTTCGGGGCCGCCATCTCCTTTCTCGGAGTCGAAGCCCCGCCCGTCTGCTCGGCGTTCATCAAAGAGACCTCCTGGAGGAAGCGGCTTCCCGCGTCCCCCAGACCTCGCTGATCACCTGGCTCGGCGGCGCCGGGAGCTTGCGCGGGATTTCGTATCCCGCCGCCGCCCACGCGATCTGCCCGTTCTCGTCCATGGGCATGGCCACGGTCTCGCCCTTGGTCGGAAGACCCTGAGCGCTGTGCGCCGCCTCGTAGGCCTCGCCGTCGCGCGCCATCAGGATCACACCCTGGAGGCCGAACGAGTTGGCGTTGCTCGACACGGTCACGACCTTGAACAACTTCTTCTGACCCTTGCCCTGGGGGAGCGGCGTCGGGTTGCTGGCCTGCTGGGCCTCGGGGTCATGCTTCCCGCCGTCCTCGTGATCCATCCGCGAGTCGGACAGGCGCAGCGTGCCGATCAGGCTCGCGGTGGTCGCGGCCGGGAGCTTGGCGGGCTCTTTGTCCAGCGCCTCCTGCTGCGACTTCTGCTTCTCCTCGCGGCCCTTGCGGCGCTCTTCCTTCCGCTTCTTGTCCGACTCGATGCGATCGTAGAGCGAGTTGATCGCCTCGTTCAGCGACTTGATCTTGGACGGGTCCTTCTCGCCGCGCAGCTTCTCGCGAAGCTCCTTGATCTGGCGCTTCTCGCCCTTCGCGAGGTGCACCATCTCGTGGTCGCACGCGATCGCGACCTCTCCCTCGGCCAAGCCCATGGCCTTGCGGCCCCAGGCCTTCGCCCGGGCGAAGCTCACGCCGATCTCGATCCCGGTCCGCTTCTCGATCTCGGCCGCGACCTGGTGCGCGATCATCGGCATCTGGCGTCCGACCACCGGGTCCGTGAAGTAGGCGACGAGTTCGCTGCCAAGTTCGACGGCCGTGTGCGCGGCGCTCGCCACGATCTCGGACGCGATGTGCAGGGCGGTCGGGCTCACCTGGCTCGCTTCCTGCTTCAGGCCCAGCGTGTCCTTGAACGAGAGGCGCACGCGCTCGGGCTCCGATCCCCAGGCGGGAATCCACATGATCATCTGCTGGGCACGCGGCATCCAGTGCTCGGCCGCCCCGCCGAGCGAGGCGTGGATGCAGTGCTTGCACTTGTCGCGATAGGTCTCGTGCGTCCAGTCGGACTCAAACCACACGCAGTCGCGGCACTTGTTCAGGTCCTTGTAGATCAGGTTTCCGGGCTCGGAGTCTCCCGGGTCGCCGGACGCGGCGAACCGGCCCATGCGACCGCAGAGCTTGGCCTCCTCCATCATCGGGGCCATCGGCTCGTCCTTCTGCTGCTCGCCCTCGACCTGGTCGGTCGGAGGCATCCCGGAGGGTGGCAGTCCCGGGACCGGCTCCTGCGCGCCGCCCATCATGTCGGAGACGTTCATCTCGGAGACGATGGCGCCGAGCAGAGACTCGACGAGGCACATCTTCATGTGGACGTGGCGCATGTCCTCGTAGCCGCCGTCCGCCTTCTTCTTGAGGCCGGACTGACTCGCGATCGGCTCCATGGGCAGGGTCTCGGCGCCGGGCATGGGAGGCATGTCGGGCACGTCGCCGCTCACGTCCTCGGCGCCGAGCAGGCCCATCTCCATGTCCATGGCCCCGCCGTCCGGGGTCGGGGCCATCTTCATCTTCTCGACGTAGTGCTTCGCGTCGTTGAGCACGAGGAAGGCGTTCTCGATCGCCATGACCTGGGGGATGGTCAAGGCCTGGACCTTCTGACGAATCTGCGCGCAGGCTCCGCTCACCGCGTCGGCCTTCGACGCGATCTCGCTCGACAGGTCGGCGAGAAGCGTGTCGCCGCCCAGCCCGTCGGGGCTCGACTGCGAACCGGCGACGCTGTCCTTCATCGAGGCCATGTCCGCCTCGATACGGCTCAGGCGATCGGCGGCCTTAACGCGCTCGGACTGACCGAGTTCGCCCACCGCGCGCTGGAAGACCCCGGCGTAGCGGTCGAGGAGCGCCTTGTCCTCAGCGGCCGACACCTTGGTCACAAGCGCGTCGGGGCGCACGGACCCGGCGGCGCGCGGCGTGGCGCCGTGCGTCTGGATCGCGTCGGAGAGGCGCTGCTCCTTCTGCTCGGCGGCCGAGGCCTGCCGAACGATGGGAGCGGAGAGACCGAGCTTGCCCGCGAGATTCGACCAGAAGTTGCTGGCCTTCTCGTCCTTGCCTTCGGGCGACTGGTAGGGGGTGATCATTGGTGCGTCCTCCTCATGGAACGTATATCGGGCTGCCACCGGCGTCTCCGCCGACGCTTCTCTCTGCGAACTCGCCGGGCAGCGCGAGGCCAGCCTGGTCGTCCGTCTTCCTGAAGTCCACCTTGCCTTCGTTGTAATCCTCGACCGACAACCAGTCGTGGCGCGCGTGCGGGGACTGCTGACCGGAGGGGCGGACCACGTTGGTCTGCCCCGGGAAATTGGTGGGCGCGGACGCGAGCTTCATCGGGCGCGCGCCGCTCACGACGCACACGAGGTCCAGGGCCATGGCCGCTGCGTTCACCCGGTCGATCCACTTCGTGGCCAGCGTCACGACCTGGCCGATCTCGATGGACTCGTTGAGCCCTTCCTTCGCGTTGACCACGGCCTGGAGCGCGACGGTCAGTGCCTGGTCCAGCGGGATGGCCATCGACGTGATCTCGGCCGCGATCTGGTGAAGCTCCTGGACGTAGTGCGAGTGGCGCAGCGTCTTGCCCTCGTCCATCATCTCAGCGAACTCCTCAGACACCTTGACAAATCGTTTGTCCACGATCTCGCCCGCCTCATCCAGGTCGCGCAGAGCCTGGTTGTCGGTCTCTTTAAGGAGGGCCTGGAACTTCTCGTCCAGCCCCTTGCCCGCCTCGATCGCGCGCACCAGGTCGTGGAGCACGGCCTGGGCCTCGACCTTCGTCAGTTCGCGGGGCCCGGCCAGGCGCAGTGCCCAGGACCAGCGCTTCGCGTAGGTCTGGCGCACCGCCGACAGCAGGTCGTGGTCATCGGCCGCCGCGAAGAACAGCGAGATCGCGCGCATGTCGTTGAGGTCAAACTGTTGAACGAGGCGCCAGAAGAGGTCGCGGACCGCACGATCCCCCGAATCCATTCCGGCGCTGGACAGCGCGTCGTGCAGGCGGTCAGCGTAATTGGTCTCCTGGTTCACGGCGTCGAGTGCCGACGCCCGATACTTCAGCTTCTGCTCGATCTCGTCCTGGTCGCGGCTGATCGACTCGTGCTGAGCCTTGACCTTCTCGTCGAAGATCACGACCTGGTTCTTGCCCGTGTTCTTGCCCACGACCAGCGCGTAGTGCGCCTCGATCGGACGATGACCGACGCCGATCGTCACCGTGTGCTTGGTCACGCGCTCGTGAATCTCCGAGATCGTCTTGAACACCTCGGGATCGTTCGCCATGAAGAAAAGCATGTTGTCGCCGCCGTCGAAGATCAAGCGGCCACCGGCGCTCGACACCAGCTTGCGGATCGCGCGGTGCGCGTCGTGGATCGAGTTGCTAATCTTGGCCGCGATCTCCGGGTCGTCGGAGAGCAGCGAGTCCTCGACCAGGTGGCCCATGTCGTCGCCGTCCATCCCGACGTAGACCATATCCTGGGGCTCGACCAACTGCTCCATCGTCTTCTCGGGCTGCGGCTCGTGATCGTCCGCGTGCCCGATCCCCGCCGCCTCGCGGTCGGTCGGCGGCGTGAAGTTCTTGTCATACCACGCGCGGTCGTAGATCGGCGATCGCTCGCTGACCCCGGACTGACGCTGCACGGCCTTGTCCACGACGTATTGGGCCACGAACTTGTTCAGCGTCTCGATCAGGGTTTCTTTCGTGTCCTGGTCGCTGACGTTGTTCGCGATCCTGCTCGACAGCCAATGGGTCCCGGCCGAGACCTCCTGCTTCGTCAGGTCCAGGCCGCTCCGCATGAGGATGGCCTTCACCTGATCCCTCAACTGGGCGAAGGTCACTCCCGTGTTGAACATCGGCTGGTCCGGCGCCTGCTCAGGGAAAAGCGCGGCCTTCAGCAGACCGGCGACGAGCCAGTCCGGCTGCTGGTTGAGGCGCGTGCTGCTCTTCCCGTTCTCGATCATCAGATGTTCTGGTTCGGGGTGTTGCCGAACTGGTGCGGCCCGCCCTCGCCGTGGGTCTCGGACGACTGCCCGGCCGTCGACTTCGGGACGACGGCGCCCGACGGCAGCTTGACCAGGTTCTCGACCGCCGTGTTCCAGAGCGTGCACCAGTCGTGCGTCGGGTGCACCTCACCGGCGGGCGCGTAGTGGCCATTCTTCTCGCACCACTCGCGGATGTCGAGGCCAGAGCCCGTCTGGCTCGCCTTCTCCTTCACCGCGTCGGGGGCCGCGCTGGGCAGCGCCTCAGCCTTCTTCATGGTAGAGATGTTGACCTTCTTCTCGTCGGCCTTCGTCTGGTCGGAGGCCGGGGCCTTCGACTCGACCTTCTGCGGGATGTCCTTGACGATCGGGTCGTATCCCACGCAGTCGCGGAAGTAGGCGGCGAGGAATCCGACGCCCTCGCGCTTCTCCGCGCCGCAGAACGGGAGCCGCGTGTGCTTGAACTCCCTGAGCGGCGAGTAGCCGACGGGGACGACCAGGCTCTTGCAGTTCTTGCACACCTCGGGGAACTTCTGGCTGTGGCTCGCCGTCTTGTTGTAAAGCTCCAGGACCTGCTGCGTCTTCGGGTCCTGCATGTTGTTCGGGTCGCCGCCGTTCTCCGTGATCTTGGCCTGCAACTCGGGATCGACGCTGAGCGCCGCCGACTTACCGAACGCGCAGGACTCGGAGCAGTAGACCTTGCCGCCCTTGGCCACGATCGTCTCGCCGATCTCCTTGCCGCACTTGGCGCATTTCTCTTTGGCCTTGGCCGCCTGCTTCTTCTCCAGGTCGGTGTCCTCGATCTTGGCGCCCTTGTCCTTCATGTCCAGCGCCTGCTCCAGGGCCTCGCGCGTCATCTTCGGGGCGACCCCGGCCAGTCCCTTGCCCTTCTCGGGCATGAGCGTGGAACCCTGGTTGTTGGGCGCCTGCGTGGTCTCGGCCGGGACATCGGCGGGCTTCACGCCGGGCTCGGCGGCGAGGTCGGCGGGCGCACCCGCCATCTCCTCGGTCTTCCCCGCCTTCGCCTTCTCCTGGAACGCGCTGATCTTGTCGTAGAGAAGCTGGAGGTCGGTGTAGTCGATCCCCATGTGCGGCGCGTTCCCGTTCTTGATATTGTTCATCTCGCGCTGGTGAACGGTCTGCCACTCGTTGTTGTATTGGTCCATCAGCGCCTGGAACTCGCGGAACGCGATCGGGTCCAGACCGGCGGGCGGCGCGATCTGCGGCGTGCCCATGTCCGCGCTCGGCGCGGCGGCCGGGGCGGCCGGGGCGGCGGGCTGCGCGCCTTCCGGGGTCTGATCAGCGTTCGCGCCGGGAAGCAGGGTCTCGGGCGCGGGCGCGGCGGGCGGCGCGGCGAGGCGCGTGCGCTGCGCGTGCGCCAGGCGGTAGCCCAGGTTGCTGACCTCGGTGCCCGCCGTGCGGAAGAGGATGATCCCGGCCTTCGCCAGTTCCTTGGACGCGGACTCGAAGGACAGGTCGGACTGCTGGCCGTGCTGCTTAGACATGAGCACGAGGTCGCGGAACGAGATCATCCGCTGGTCGAGCATGTTCAGAGAGTCGATGACCTTGGACAGGCCCGCGATCTTGACCACGCCGCGAGCCTTCGACTCGTAGCTGCCGAGGCCCTTGCCCTCGTCCTCCAACGACGGGGAGTCGGGGTGCAGACCCGCGTCGTCGCGCGGAACGCCGGGGACCGTGTTCCCGTAGGCGTCGGACCGGGACGAGTTGGCGGGTTGGATCAGGCCCTGGTCGAGAAGCTGCTTGGCGCCGCGACCGTAGGAGCCCTGAAGCTGCCAGGCGAGGCCGGTGTCCACCAGATACTGGAAGAGTTCGATCGTCCCGGCCTCGTCCAGTTCTCCGCCCTCGAACGCCATGATCGCTCCGACGTGATCGTAGGCCTGCTTGCCCTTGGGCGCGGGCTCGTGCTTGCCCTTGCCCGCTTCGAGGACGCGGACCGAAGTGGCGAAGCGCAGTTTGGCGCCCGCCCGGCCCTTCAGCGCGTTGGCCACGCGCTCCACCATCTTGCCGCCGTCCCAGATTTCCACGACGTAGTCGTGGCCGCCGTAGGTGATCGTGCGCGCGAGGTCCGTAGCGCTCTTCAGGTCGAGGCCCTTGGCCGTGGACCGGATCGAGCCGTCCCAGTTGATCTCACGGACCTCGGCCGACGCGAGCGTCGCGTGGCTGGAGGTCTGGTCGCCGGACGGGTAGCCGGTGTTCGACTCGGAGTTGACGCCCGTGTTCGTCGTGCTGGACATCGTGCCGGGCTCGCGGCGCTCGGCGCCCTTCGGGTTCTTGGCCTGGAGGGGGGAGATCGGAGCCGCGATCTGAGCCGCCTCCTTGGAGATGGAGCGAACGAGGCCCTGGCGCGCGATCGTCGGCTTCTCGCCGGACGCCTGGCGCGTCATGTCGGGGGACGCCTTGCGGAACAGCAACGGGCCGTCCTTGGCCGCGACCGCGCCGCCCATCCCGTCGGGGGCGTGGAAGTCGGGGGTCGTATACTTGATCTCGGGCACGACCTTCGGCTGCATCACGACCTCGAAGTCTTGGCCCTGGAACATCTCCTTGAGCCCGGACATGTTGAAGGCGTAGATGTTGTTCATCCCGTCGGTGAACGTCTTGGGCTCCATCAGCCCGCCGAGAACCAGGTCCACGGCCGCGTAGATCGTGCGCGGATCGCCCTGCGGCCCGTAGAACGGAATTTGGAAGGCCACTCGACCCGTCTGGGGCTGACCGGTGTGGTCGTCCCAACGGCTGATGTCGGCCTTCATATAGTGGATGCGCGAGCCGCTGATCGTCATCGCGCCGAGCTTCTTCTCCAGCATCTGGCGCGCGCGGCCCACGACCTCGCTGATCTGGCGTTCGCGGTCCTGGCCCGCGACCTGCGCGATGTCGCGCGAGCCGCCCTGACCCTGGTCGATGCGCGACACGCTCTCCGCCTGCTTCGAGGCGAAGGGGGTCGTGCGCTCGGGGGCCGACGCGGTCTTGACCTGAGCGCGCTTGGCGATCAGGCTCTCACCTGCGGCGACGACGCGGCTGACCATGTCGGCGGCCCACCCGGAGCGGGCGGCCTTGGCCTTCGCGGCCTTCTCTGCGATGTCCTTTTCGTTCATGGTAGTCAATCTCCTTAGTCGTGGCCCTGGCAAAACTTCGGGTTGCCGTCCGTGTTTTCCTTCATCGGCTTGTGGCAGGTCGGGCACTTCTCCGCTGCCTGCCTGATCCCGGGATCGCCCCCGGCGTCCTGCGCGTCATACCCGGCGTCGAGCATATTGCTCCACTCGTCGAAGTTCCCGCCGAGTTCCTGGAACAGCGTGACCATATCGTCGAGACCGCGCTCGGTGTCATTCTCCATCGTGTTGTAAACCGTGTTCAGCTTTCGGCCGATCGCGCCCGGAACCTCAAGGCTCAGGGAGTGCAGGGCCTCGCGCGCGCTGTCGCTGTCGCCGAACTCCAGGTCCTTGCGGATCACGAGCATCCTCTGTAAGATGGCCTGGTTGTCGGCGACCGGCTTGCGCGGGCCACCCATGCCCATGTCATCGTCCGAGACCACGATCATCGCCGTGGCCTTCTTCGTGAAAATTCGGCAGCCGCAGTCGTCGCACACGTCGCCGTCGTGCCCGTGGCCGCAGGAGCCGCAGGCGGCCGACGCCTTCTTCTTGTTGTGGACGGACCAGGCGACGGCCCACGGATTGTCCACGTTCATATCGTGCTTGAGGCTCTTGACCAGCTTCTCTTCGCCGGGGGGCGCGACCGCGATGCGCTGCACCGGCGGCTGCATCCGCTTCAGGAACTGGTCCTCGTTCTCGGTCGAGCGCTGGTTGCCGAACATCTTGCACTGGCGGTTGCCGCACAGGCGCAGGTCCGGGCGCTCGTCGCGATACATCTGTTTCGGGAGCTTGCACTCAGGGCACGACTCGTCGAGCGCCGCCTGCTTCATTACGCCCTCGCCCTTGCACGCGGAGCACGGCTGCTGGCTGTGCGTCGACTCGGGGTCGCTGCCGCTGCCCTTGCAGCGCGAGCACTTGTTGGCGGACGCCGAGCGGCGCATGACCTCGCCCTCGGGGTTCACCTGCTTGACCAGGAACTGGGAACCGTCCGCCGCCTTCTCGATCGACCAGATCGAGCCCAGACCACCGTCGATGTCCTCGGCGCGGTAAAGGCCCCAGCCCATGGGTTTGGCCAGGCGCATGAACCCGGCGGCCTCCGCCTCCTTCAGCGGGATGCGATCGGGCATCGGGAAGACCTCGATCTCGCCGAGCGCGGCGCTCGCGGTCTTGACCATCTCAGAGCCAGCGCTCCTCACCTTGAGGCCGACGCTCTCGGCCAATCCCTTCCAGAAGTTGGGTCCCATCATAAATCTATCCTCCGACCACCTTGAACAGGTTCTTCTCGCGGTTCTGGTAGGTCTCGTCGATTACCGACGGAGAAACCCCTTCGTCCCGCAACTCGTGCTCGATCTGCTCGGGCTCCAGATGCTTCTTCTCCATCTGGATGATCTGCTGCTCTACGGCCCGATCTGATCGACGCTGCTGCCAGCGCTCTCCGAGGCGCGTCCGCACCTCTTGCGTCGGCGCGCCGAGCCCCTTGTCTCCCTTGTAAAGCTGGGAGGCGGGGTCGACCGCCGTGGTCTGCGCGTCCTCGTTCACCTGGTCGTGCTGGCCGTCGGTGTCCGACGGGTCGCTGATCTGGGCCAGGACCTGGCGCTCATGGCGCGCGGCGCGCTCGGCCGCCGTGACCACGACGTGGGCGGCGCTCGCGAACTGCTGGCCGGGACCGGTCCCTGACGCGGGGAGATCGGACGGCGCGCCGGGCTGGACCGAGCCCGGGTAGCTCTTCTTCAGATAGTCGAGCAGGTTGCGGCTCCACCAGACCTCTGGGGTCCAGTCCTGCGTCATGTATTCGATCCCGCGCTCGATCGGCGCGGTGCTTCCGTCCTGAATCGACTCCATGTAGGAGTTCTGCACGTCCTGGCCGTCGCCCTGCTGAAACGGTCCGTCGGTCCCGCCCCCTGCGTCCGCCTGCCGGTGTTTGCCCAGCGGGGCCTCGCCCTCGACCGGCGCGCCCTGCGTCAGTTCGGCGAGGACCTGGGCCGTGCCCTTGGCCGCTACCTGGTCGGCGGGCACTTCGCCGCGCACGCCGTCGCCCTCGATGAAGAACTGGACCGTCATCCCGGGCTGGGCGCCGGACTCGCGGACCAGGCCGTCGATCGCCGCGATCTGCTGGGCGTTCGGCATCGGCATGGTCATGACCACGCCGCCCGAATACCTGATCCAACCGCCCTGCATCATCCGCATGGCGACGGCGGCCGGGGCCGACTGCGCTTGACCAGGCTGCGCGACGCCCTCGGCGACCAGGCGCTGCTCGTTCTGTCTGACCCAGTCCCAGTGCTTCCCGTATTCGACAGGGATCACCTGGCCGCTGGGCTCGATCCACGCGCTGGTCTTGGCCCCCGCTCCCTCGGCCCAGCACCATCGCAGCACGTCGCTCGTCTGCATCATGATCACGGCGTGGGTCTGCGCCGTGATCTCGCCGATGTGAAGCGCGCGGTGCGCCCGAGCCTGGAAGGCCCGGACGTGGAGAGGCACGCGCTCGACTGCCGCCCACCTGGCGACGGTGGGCAGCAGTTCGCGCGCGATCCAGGACGCGATCAACTGGCGGTCTTCTTTTTGCACTCTTCGTCCTTGCACACGATCTTCCCGTCGACGACCACGGTGTTCTGCTTGCGGCACGCGGGACAAGGAGCCGATGAGATGCCGACCAGGGCCGTGACCCCGGTCCGCATATTCGTCGTCAGTTCGATGACGATCGGCTCCTTGTCCATGGTCTACTCGAAGCTCCGCTCGGGGAGCGGCGCGTTCGTGACCGGCGGCGTGATGGTCGGCTGCTGCGGGTTGACCACGGGGCCGGAGCCCACGGGGTTCGTCCCGATGACCTTCTTGTCCGAGTCGTTCGGCCGCAAGCCCGTCTCGATCTGACCGGTGGAACCGGCCGAGATCGACTGCGGGGCGAGCGGCATGTGACCGGCCGAGGACTCGTTGATGAAGTCCTCGCGCACGTTCACGCTCAGGTTCGGAGGCGTCTTGTTCACGGTCCGGGCGTTGGCCTCGACGCGAGGCGTCTGCACCGGATTCATGTGCGGGACCTTACCCGTGCTCGGGATCGGCGGCGGAGCGTCCGACGCCAATTTGACCGACGCGGGCAGGTTGGTGGACGGCGGGTTCGCGGAAATGACCCCGGCGCGGCCCTTGATCTGGGACGCGCTGTCCACGGCTCCCTGCTTGACCTGCACCGCAGGGGACGACATCGTCGAAGGCTGTTGAGCCATGGTCCCTCCCTTAGAACAACATCGCGGCCTGGTTGTCGCCGGGCCGGTGGATCACGTTGAGCATCGCGTGGTTGCGGGAACCGGCGCGGTTGATGGCGGTGAACGAACCCTTGGAGTTCGTCAACGCGCCGTCGCCGTCCGACGCCGTGTTCGCACCGCTCTGAAGGAAGAGCGCGGCGAACGCGGTCTGCGCGGTGCCCGCCGTTCCGCTGATCACGACGGAGACCAGCCCCATCGCGGGCTCGGACAGGAGCAGCGCGTCGTAAATCTCCTGAGCCGTGGACGCGCCGTCCTCCATGCTCACCGAGATCAGGTTCCCGGTCACGGTGATCTCCTCGGCCCCGGCCGTGCCGGTGTCGAGGTATTCGATCTTCACGGCGTTGCCCTGCGCGCCCGGGGCCTTGGCCGTGAACGTCAGGTCCTGGATCACGCGCGAGGCGGAGACGGCGCCGCCCGGGGTGCCGCCGGAGAAAGCGCCGTAGCCCGTGGCGCAGCCGCCGGTCTTGGGCTGGCCGAGGACCACCGAGGTCTCGATCAGCGCCGGGTCGATGCTGTTGGCCAGCGCGCGAGCGCGGGCCGACTGGTTGGCGTCGAACGGACCGCCCGTGACGCCCGCCGAGAAGATGGCGTCGGAGTCGACGATGTGGTTGCCGTTCGCGTCGACGGAACCGTTGGACACCATCGTCTTGTGCTCGGTGTTCGCCTTCGGCAGGTCGGGCTGCTGGACGGCGACGCGATACGGGCGGGGGACCTTCAGCAGATCGCTGGAGTCGCGACCGCCGGTCTCCTGGTTCGCGTCGTCGACGAGGGTCTGACCCAGCGTGAGGGCCGACTGACCGGCCGCGACCGGGGTCGTGGCGGGGTAGCCGCCCGCGATGGGTTCGAGAATGTTCTTCTGGGGGACTCCGATCTGGCTCATGATTATTACCCTCCGTGGGTGGTATTTTCCGGCGACTCAGCCTTCGGCTGGTTCCGTCTGACTGCCGCGTCGGCGATGTCGCCGATACGCTGCACCTGGTCCTTGGCACTGATGTCCGTGATCTTCGGGGTCGCGCTCTGAGCGATCTCTCTGATCTTCTCCAGCGTGGTCATCAGGTCCTGGGCGTCCATTAGGAAATCACCCTTCGGAAAAAATTCTTGATCATGTCGATCGCTCCCTTCGCGCCGAGGTAGACGACGTTCGTCAGGCGAGGGCCGGTAAACACCATGCCCTGGTCCTGGAAGCAAAGCCAGCCCTTGATCAGGCGCTCAGGCTTGTCATAGTCCTGCACCTGCGGCTGGATGAAGATCGGCATCTCGCCCAGGGCCTGGCCGCTGGGCACGACGTAGATCATGTGGTCCGGCATCTCCACGACGTGCACGGGGATCACCGCGTTCTTCGTCTTGAAGCAGACCGTGGCCTCGACCGGCCGTTTCTTCTCGAAGCCGGAAACCAGGTCGAAGATGTCAACGGCGCCGACCGCCGTGCTCCGCGAGCAGAGGATCACCGGGTTGTTGGTCTGGCCCACCGCGTCGATCGCGTTGAGCAGCACGGCCTCGGACCCGGCCACGGACTTGGCCCAGAGAACGCGGCCGAAGCGGGCGGCGACCCAGGACAGGGCCCGAATCGCGATCCGCGTCTCGTCCTGGACCAGAGCCTCGCGCAGGCGCGTGCGCGCGCGCTCCACCCGGTTGAAGGCGTCGCCGTTCAGGTCGGGCCAGCGCAGCGTGTGCACGTTGGAAAGAGGGAAGGACGAGGGGCGGATTCCCTGGCCGCGCATCGGGACGAACTCGATGTCCCGGACGGTCTTCACGCGCTCTTCCTCGCGCAGGCTGTCGCGGAAGGCGCGGCACTCCAGGACCCGGTCCTCGGACTGGACGAGGTGCACGACCACCGCCGGTCCGTGCTCGCCCTCGGAGAAAACGGGGCACTTGCCCTCACCGATCAGGTGGGGCTGGAGCAGGACGCGGGCCAACGAGTGGTCGTAGGCCTCGCGCGCGATCGTCGTGGACATGGCTTCGTTCATTTGCGCTCGCTTCTTGTCGTCGACCAGGCAGTCCTTGATCACCTGGTTCCTCTTCTTATAATCGTCCCCGGCTTGAGCCGAGGTCTTCAACTTGTCCATGGAAACCTCCAGGGGCTTGAGCCCCAGGACACCGTTCACTACGACGCTCGGGACACCGCGCCATCGGCGCGATAGAGGCGCTTCCCGATTTCGCTCGGGATGCCCGGCCCCCCCTGCTCGATCAGCATCAGCAGATCGGCGAAGGCCTCGCTCTTGACCGCAGCCGTCTGCGGTCTCTTGTTCTTGATCACGATGTCCTCGTCCTTCTTCATCTCGTTGCGGTCCTTCTCTCGGACCACCTCGTGAAGATCGGACACGTCCATCTTCGAGTTGAGGAAAGCGTCCTGGCGACCATCGGGACCGTCGTCGCCCGCCACGCGCATCATGGCCTGGGACCACGACGCCATCTTCATGCGCTCCAGGCGCTGGCGCAGCTTCTCCTGACGCGCGGGATCGGTCTCGCGCAGAAGCTGGTCCTCGATGTCCTGGATGCGCGCCGCCCACTGCTGAGGGTTGAGCGACACAGTCTCCTCGGGCGTGGACGGGGCGAGCGTCCGGTCGATGCGATATTTGATCGGGCGGCCCCTCTCGTCGTGCTGTTGGATGAAAGCCTCGTTGTCGAGATTCGTGTTCTCGACCTCTGCGATCCCTTGAGCCGACTCGTCTGGGACCTGGTTGCGCTGCTGCGTGAGCTTCTTCTCCTCGCGCAGGCGGCGCTTCTCCTGGCGTTTGCGGTCGTTCTCTTCCTGGACCCTGGCCTCGTGCTCGTGCCGCTTGATCTCCTCGGGCGTCGGGACCGCGACCCGGCCGCCATCGACCAGGTCCGAGAGCACGACGTTCAGCCCGGCCTGGGCCAGGGCTGAGCGCAGATAGGAGAGGTGGCGGGCAGTGGACACCGAGTAGGTCTTGGTCGTCATGTAGATCGTGCCGTCGGCGCCGCGCGTCGCCATCGGGAAGTGGCGGCCGTAGGAGTAGATCGTGTCCCCGTCGATGAACATGTTGTTGCCCTTGCCGCGAGTCGCGCCCTCGGCGAACGCGCGGGCCACGGCCCTGTTGTTCATCGCCATGGCCTCGGTCTCGAATCCGGCCTCGATCTCGATGTCCGAGACCACGAGGCGCCCGAGTTCGTCGTCCGCCACCACGATCCGGCCGTCGGCCGCCGCGATCCCGGCAGGCATCTTGGGCGCGCCGCCCGGGGGCAGCGGCTGCGCGGGCTTCTGCGGCTGCTGCGCGGCGGGCTGCGGCGCGGGTTTTTGTCCGGGAACTTGTCCCTTGGGTTTGGCCGGTTCCATCAGCACTTCTTCGGACTGGGCCGGAGCGTTTTGTCCCTGCTCCTGTCCGGGCGCGGCGGGAGCCTCGGCGCCCTCAGGCTCCGGGCTCACGACGTTCGCGGCGAACACGTCCATGACGTGCTCGGCCACCAGGCGCGGGACGCGGTAAAGCTGCCCCGCGATGTCGATCAGGTAATCGTTGTCCTCGACCTTCTTGATCTTGCCCGTCATGTTCTTCTTGATCTGGCCGCGAGCAGAGAGCGCGTCGAACTCCAGATTCACGTCCTCGATGAAGATGATCGGCGTTCCGTTGCGGAACTTCTCGCTCGGCCCGTTCTCGCCGCCCTCGGCCTGGCGCAGCATCTGGTCGTCGACCACGATCGAAGCGGAAGAGTTGATCTGTTGCATCTTTTTAAGCTCCAGGACTTCCATGCCCATCTGCTCGACGCGCTTGATCATCGCGGCCATCTGCGCGCTGGTGAAGTCGGGGGCCTGGGCCACGGCGTTCGCCGAGTTCTTGTGCTTGAACTTGAAATACCAGCGATAGGTGTTGGGGTCGGACGGGTCCGGCGTCTCGATCGGGCCGGACGTGGCGGGAGCGGTCTTCTGCTCTCCTGGCGCGGGCGGCGCGGCCGGGGCCTTGGCGGCGGGCGCGGGCGCGGGCGCGGCCGGAGCCTGCTGACCGGCGACCTCTGACAATGGGCGGGCGACGCGCATCTTGGCCGCGCCGCTGCGCTCGGTCTGGTGGATGAAGTCCAGCGCGTCCTTCCGGTTCAGGCCGTCGGCGATCGCCGCGCGCGGGGCCTGGTCGCCCTTCAGGATGAAGACAAAATACCAGCGGTAGACCGGGCCCTCGGCGCTCGGCTTGGGCGGCTGTAACTCCTGCGGCCACGGCTGGGGCTCTACCGGCATCCCCTGAGGGCGCGGAGCGATGTCCTCGACCGTCTCGCCGTGCTGGGCTGGCGCCGGGGCCGGGGCAGGCGCGGGGCGCGCGGCGGCGGGCGCCGGGGCCTGAGCGGGCTCCGGGGTCTGGCGCTGGAACGACTCGGGCGGCTTGGGCCCGACCGCGCCGCGCCCGGCGTCCAGGACCTGCTGGACCTCGGACTGGTAGCCCCAGTCGGTGAACAACTCGCCGAAGTAGCCGGTCAACTGCTTGGGATAAAGCTGGGGGTAGCGCTGCACGTCCTGCGCCATGAACTGGAAGAACTCGGGCTCGCTGATCCGGTTCATCTCCAGGGTCTGCTGGAAGACAGCCGGGTTCGCGATCGTGCCGTCGGTGATCGCGTTCAGGATGTCGACCAACTGAGTGCGCCCGATCCGAGCAGTATGCTCGATCGAGGCCTTCTTGGTCGTCGCCTTCGGGCTGTTCTGGATCACGGTCTGGTCGTCCTTTTTCTTCTTGCCCTCACCGGCAGCCCAGCGGTCGTATTTCGACCACATGTGCTTGATCATGCGCTCGGCTTCGTCCTGACGCATTTCCTTCTTCTCGACCTTCTTCCGCAGCTTCTCTTCGGCCCGCTCGAAGTGGGGCCGCAGCGCCTGCCAGCCCTCCTCCGACACGAACGAGAAATCGGTGGCGGGCACGTTCTACCTCAGAATCCCGTTCCCGTTGCTCGTCTTGATCTTGATGTCGCGGTGCGACGGAGTCAGCACCTCGTTCGACCCGATCTTCTTCTTGAACTCGGCGCGCTCCGCGATCGGGATATACTGGATGCCGTATTGATCGAAGCCGTAGAGGCTGGGCTCCGTGTGCTCCAGGACGTGGAGGAGCTTCTTGCGATACTCCTCCAGCGCCTCGTATTCGGCGCGCCCGATCTGGCCGATCTCCCACTGCTGACGGAGTTCGGCCGCCCGGTGATGCTTCAGCATCCTGACGGACATGCCGATCCAGGTGTCGAACTTCATGTCCATGCCGATGCCCTTGCCGGGCTCCAGCGTGTCCTTCAGCTTCGCGTCGAGAAAATCGTTGTAGAGGTTTTCCAACACCTCGCGGGTATGGGGGACGGTGACCGACGCCTTCACGTCGGTCTTCGCATCCTGAACGACGACTCCCATGGGGGTGATCTCAGCCATTGGTCCTCCACTTCTTGTAAACCTCGTCGAAGAACCGCATGAAATTGCGCTCCGCGACCTGGAGAATTTCCTCGCCGCCCACGGACTGCGCGCGATTCTCTACGCGCTTGAACACCCAGACCGGGGTCACGATCATGATCTGGACCCCGGGGTGCTGGTCGCGGTGCGCGGCCATCGTGAGCACGGCGCGCTTCATCGCGTAGACGTGGTATTCCTCGTCCTGGCGCCAGAACGAGCCGACGCGGATCAGCGACCAGTTCGCGTCGAGAGGATAGGCCTCGCCCTCGGGCACCACGGCCACGAGCTTCTTCAGATCGAGTTGGGAAAATTTCTGGAGCCACTGGGCGCGGGACAGCGGCTGCTCCAGGGGCACGGTGGCCAGGCGCATCAGCGACTCTTGAAGGGGCTCAGCCACCGATGTGAACCCCCTTGAAGAAGGTCTCGCCCTTCAACTCCATCGTGAAGCGATCCTTCGAGATATAGCAGTCGCGCAGCCCGTAGACCACGCTGCCGTTGTCGGCCTTGACCGCCGCGTCCTGACTCGCCTCGGGGTTACGCACGCACAGGCGGCAGATGCTTGAGGCGCCGGGGGCCGTTTTGGCCCCCGGCGCGCGCGGCGCAGAGTGGACGCAGCCCGAGCACCGGCCTCGGACTTGCCTCACTTGCTGCGGCGTCAAGCTCGTCGTCATGTGGTTCGTGATCTTCCTCTTAGCCCTGCTGGATGAAGCGGACCTTGACCGCGTGCGACACGATCAGTTCGACGCCGTGCTTCTGGCACACGGCCGCGATCTCCTTGGCCGCCGCGTCCTCCTTCGACTGGATGACGCGCTGGACCGCCTGCTGGGCGGCCAACTGCTTGTTGACCGCGTCCTGCTCCGGCGTCGGAGCGGCGGGCGCGGCGGGCGCCGCCGGGGTCTCGGCCGGGGCGGCGGGGGCGGTCTCGACGGGGGCGACGGGGGCGACGGGGGCGACGGGGGCGGCTTCGGCGGGCGCGGCGGGGGCCGGGGCTTCAGCCGGGGCCGTGGGGGCTTCGTTCATGGTCATTTCTCCGTGTTCAGGGATGCGATCTGGACTGCAAAAGGGTCATGCCGCTGTTCCACGCCCACTTCAGGCCCTCGATCGCGACGCTGCACCCGAAGACCGCGACGGCCGTGAGCTTGGCCCAGCCGCTCTCCAGGTTGCGAACGCGCTCGGGCAGCGGAAGGATGTTCTCCCTCTCGTCGCCCACGATGACCTTCCTCACGTCGTCGAGGGACCGGAACTTCTCGGCCAGGCCGATCGTCCCGCTCTCCTCGTTCCCGAAAACCGTGTGCTCCAGCTTCTTGAACCGGCCGTTCATGTCGGACCGGAGACCGTCGACAGCCTGCTTGTTCAGCAGTCCGGCCTGGGCCAGGGCCTTGAGGTCCCGGTCCAAAACGTCGAACCTTCCGTTGAGCTTGGCGATCTCGACTAGAACCTTGTCGTCGGCCATGATCGTCATTGGCTCCGTCTTACGGAAGGCTGATGCCCCAGACCTTCACGCTCCCGGCCGCGCCGGGCGTGTAGGTCACGCGCATCTGTGAAAAGAGGTCGGTGGTCGAGAACTTGGCCAGAGTGTTGGCCACGACCGGGACCGTGGTGTGGAGGCGCCAGACGGCGGCTCCGCCCCCGGTCCGCTCGCTCTCGTCGATCATGATCTCGACGGCCATGGACCCGGCCTGGTCGGAGACCGCGTAGATCGTCTTCTGGTAGGCGGCGGGCCGGTCGTTGACCTTGACCGACTTAGACACGAGCGGGGTGGTGTCCGGGGCCGCGACGTTGAGGAGCATCCCGCTCGTCGTGAAGTCGGGTTGCGCCGGGTTCGGATCGGGGTTCGGCGTGCTGAACTCGGTGATCGGATCGGGCATAGAGGTTTATCCTCTGAGTCGTGCCGAGAGCCACCGGTCGATCGCCGCCCGTTCTTCGGGTGCGATGTCCTTGAGGCTGCGGCTGCAATGATCGCGAAAAGCCCGGGCAGGCAACTGCTTCCCGCCGGGCGTCAGCTTCTGGTCGCGATTATAAGCGGAAAATGCCCGCTCGACCTTCTCGATCGAATCCCACGGTCTGTTCATGAGGATGACACATCTTCCTTAAAAATGCAATACCCTGTGCCCTCTCGCGAGGTGGTATTTTCAGCCATCAGGTAGCTTGACTTATCTTGGATCATCTTGTAGTATCGTCAGTCCTGCCCGAGCCCTCTGATCAGCACGCTGCGCTCCAGCGCCTGCTTCCAGTCGATCTTCCCGCTGATCCTCACGCTCGTCCCCGAAAGCTCGATCGCGCCGTCGCGCACGTCGACCGGTCCCATGACCATGATCGCGTCCTCCGGCATCTTCTCGTCGACGATCAAGTTGAACATGGTGTCTCCTAGCGGAACTGGTTCTTGATGATAAGGAACGGCAGCTTCCCGATATTGGGACGCCGCTGACCGAAAATCGCGGGGCCGAGCTTCGCCGCGCGCACCGCGAGCACGTCGGCGCAGCACACGTCGTCGTGGTCCGACTCCGGCGCCTGGATGCGCCGGTTGATCCCGAACCCGATGATCTCCTGCTCCAGAGCCGTCCACTGGCGCACGCCCTTCTGGTAGTCCATCATCAGGTCCATGGGCGTGTTTGAGTCGACGCACGGGTAGCGCAGCCATCCCATCTGCAACTGGCGCTTGAAGTCCATGAACATCGAGGTCTTCATGTTCATCGACGCGCCGACGATCAGCTTGTCGCTCGCGCCGAAGTTCACGGTCTGGGCCGGGAACCCCTCGTTCGCTAGTTCCGGGATGATAGCCGCGCCGTTCCCGCCGAAGTCACCGAGGATCAGGCGCGGCGAGTGGAACGGGCCCTGCTTGGAGAAGAGGTTGGTCAACTCGCGCTTCTGGTCGGGCGACGGCATGTCGGACCAAGTGCAGCCGAAGACCTTGATCAGGATCGGTCCGTAGCGCTTCCACACGGCGACCGCCGTCTCGTCCGCTCCCGTCCCGGTCGCGAAGTCGATGCCGACGTAGAACTCCTCGTCCATCGCCATCTGGCGCGTCTGGTGCGGCATCGAGCCGCTGGTCAAGATCGCCTTCTCGCGCCCGTCGAGGAACAGGCCGAACTGCTCCAGCCACCGAAGCTCGTATTGGGTCAGGAAGTCGTTCAACTCCTGCTGCCCCGGGTAATAGAAGTCCGACGTGTGCGGGAAGATGCCCGCGCGGATGTAGGTCTCCTTCTGCGCGAGCGGCATCATGTCGAGCACGAACTTGCTGATCCGGCGCCCGTTGTGCTCCAGGTAGCCCTCGCGCAAGAGGTTGTCGCAGATCAGCCAGTGGTGCCAGGTCTTGATCGCCTTCGCGTCGTTGTGCCAGGTGTTGAAAAAGTGGTTGCGGATCGGGCGCACGGTCCCGATCTTGCTGATCTTGGCGCCGGTCGCGCCACCCATCGGCAGGATGCCCTGGGACACGACCACGTCGCTGATCTTCTGGCCCTCTTCCAGGATGATCCGGTTCAGGGTCTTACCGTCGTTCTCCGCCTGCTCGGACGCCGAGTAGGTCCTGATCTCGCAGCCGTTGTGCCACACGATCCTGTCGGTCGTCGTCTGCTCCCAATTGATGAGCGCGCGGCCCTGCTTGGTGCAGCGCGCCCAGGCTTTCAACCGATCGGTGTCCAACTGGGCCTGCGCCGCCTTCGGCGCGAAGATGCCGATCCGGTAGGGCTCGGCGTGGTGCTTGTTCCACTCGGGGCCCTCGACCTCGCAGTTGATCGCGCAGGCGACGGCCACCGACGAGGTCTTGCCGACCTGGCGGGGCTCGACCGTGATCGTGGTGCGCGCCTGCGCGGTTAGCGCCCCGACTATGTCCACCTGGTTTGAGCACAGCACCTGGTTGAAGTAGTAGTTCGTGAACCGCTGCGGGTCGATAAACTCCTGGGCGACGACCGACGGAGCGATCACATCGTGCTCGATGTGCGCCTCAGGCGGTTCAGGAAGCGGAGTCGAGGCCATGGCGCTGAACGCCATCGCCAGGTCGACGACTACCGATCCACTTCCGGCGTCCAATGGCCGTGCTGGTGTTTCCATCTGAACCTAGACGGGCCGGTAGACCGGCGAGTCTCCTTTGATGTGGGTTCCGGGACGCAATGTGTCCGGGTGCGCGAGGGTCGGAGCTTTCTTCGAGATCGGCGCTTGGGTTTTTTCATCGAAGTCTTTCTCAAACTTTTCACGCTGCGCGCTGGTGACGAACACGCGCGGCCCCTGTTCGATTCTTTCCCTCACGACCTTGGGCTCGTAGCCCGGCGTGTAGGGGATATCCGTCGCGTTGATCAGCGACTCGTTCGGCAGGAGCCGGACGTTGAGGGGCTTGGCCTTCTCCATGGAGATCGACGACATGTCGAGCACGGGAGGCAGCGGTTGGTTGATGAGGTTGGCGTCGATGTATTCTTGCGGCAAACCGGGCGGAACGTCGAGCGACTGCTTCTTCTCCTCGGCGTCGGGCGCGGCCGTGGCCTGCGGCGCCGGGGCGGGCGCGGTGAACGCCGGGGCCTCGGGAGCCGTGCTGGCCATAGGCTTGCTGTAAAGGTCGCTCAAGTCCTTCATCTTCGGCTCCTGGACACGCGCTGGTCCATGTCCGTCTGCGTGATCTCGCCCTGGGCGAAGAGTTCGAGCAGGGTCTCAGACAGGTCGGCTGAGGCCAGTCGCTCCATCTCCTGATCCATGTCCGCCTGCGTGATCTCCCCGCGCTCAAAGCGATCGTGAAGCACCGCCTCCTTCTTCTTGCGGCGCTCGACGCGATCAGGGAACTCCGCGTCCAACTCCTTCTCGAACTCGGCGTAGTCCTTGGCCGTGGGCGTCACGTTGCACCGGCCGCCGATGATCTCCTCGGAGCCGCACACCAGGCAGCGCGGATGGCCATTCGGGTGCGTCCACTTCGCGGGCTTGAAATCGTGAGGCTTCTTCGCCTCGGTCTTCTTCTTATTCTCCCGGATCAGTTCCGTCTCCTTCTCATAGGCCGGGCTGTGCTTCTTCTTAGCGAGGTGCGCCAACCACTCCCCGCTCGGCGTAGCTCCGTAGATGAACCCGGAGTCGGGCATCGCGTGGGCCACGACCATGTCGCCCTGGCCGCCACCGAGCACCGCCTGCTCCACGGCCTGGTTCAGCGCCGCGATCTCCGCGTCCGTCAAATTGGGCTGCCCGGCCATCTGGCGCTGCATGTTCACGACCATCTGCCAGTTGCCGAGCGCGTGTTCCATCGCCTTCTGATGGTTGAGGCCCATGGACCGGTCGCGCTTGTAGCTGGCGATCGCCTTGGGCAGGATCGCGGCCATCCAATCGGCTCCGCGCCTCGTCATCCACACCGCGCGCAGGCCGCCAAACAGGCGCATAGACTTGTCCTTGAACTGCTGCTCGTTGATCTCGCCCCGGTTCCTCATCTCGATCAGGCGATCGAACTCCGCGTCCTGGTCAACACCCGGCACCGCGTCCACGTTCGGCTTCAGCTTCTTGGCGTGTTCCGGCCCGTGCTGGAAATAGGCGTCGAGGAACGTGCGGGCCTCCTGCGGGGTGTCGAACTCCAGCGTCTCATCCCCGAGGATCACTGGCCACTTTCCGCTCTTCATCGACTCGGGCGTGCCGATGAACGCCTCTGGGTTGATGTCCTCGCGGTCGAGCGGCGGCTCCACCTGGCGCATGGCCGAGACCGACTTGCGAAACTGGCTCTCGGTCACGAACAGCGGCTGCCCGCTGCGGTCGATCACGAAGTAGACGAACAGGTCGTCCTTGTCCGTGACGAACAGCTTAGTCTCGGCCGGGATCGTGACCCACTCCTGCTGCGGCTTGGTCAGGTCCATAGATTTCTTGTCCCCGACCGTCGCGTCGAACGCCTGGTTCACCCAGTAGTAGCGAATGGCGCGCACGTCCTCGATGTTCCGCATCGCGGACTGGCGCTGCCGCCACCGACTGAGGATAGACTCGCTCATTACGGGGCCACCGGCGCGTTCATCTCGTTGAGCGTCGCCTTGATCGCGTTGAGCAGGGTGATGGCCGACGGCAAGTCCGTCGCGTCAGGAACCGTGATCAGCGGCTTCTTATCGGATTTGTCCGCCAGCCTCTCGAACGTATTTCTTTTGTCTGCCATGTGACCTCCTATCCCAGGTTCACGTTGAACCGGTGCAAAATGTAGCCGGAGCGAAGGAACAGGGAGTCACCGATCCTGACCATCGGGTTCTGGTTGCTCGACGTGTCCATCCCAATGTCGTGGATTCCAGCAACGGTCCTGTCCGACACGATCTTCTCGATCATCACGTTCTGGTCGCTGTTCACGGTGCTCGCCACCCAGATGTTTGTCCCGTCGTGGTAGAGTCCAAGGACGCGAGCGAACTGGTTTCCTCCGGTCGCGTCCCCGACGTTGATCGGCCGTATCTGGGCGTTGGTCGCCGGGTCGATTTTATGCAGGACTGGGAAGTTGTCGTCGCCGAAGTAGACGTAGCCACCGACGATGATCACGCCGAGCGCTCCGTTGTTGTTCCCGAACGCGCCGGTCACATGGGCGACGACCTGCATCGAAGAAATGAGGATTCTGAACGGGGCGTCAGGTCCGCTGTTGTCGCACACCCAGAGGTCGTTCGCGTCCGCCGCCATATTCTGCGGGTTGCCGTCGAAGATCACGGTCCCGATGTAGTGGAACCCGTCGCCGACTCCGTTCGGCTGCCCGTTAGCCGCGAAGTGCATATATCCGTCGGCCGGAGCCGTATAGCCAACAGCCGGTCCGGTTCCTCCCTCCGGCCACCCGGTAACCTCGCTGAGACCGGCGAGGACGGTCTTCGCGCTCTGGATCGCCGGGAGCAGGAATGGGGTGATGTCTCCGCCCCCGGTGAAGAACGCCTGGGCCGCCGTGACCTGTGCGTTGGACCCGGTGCCGGTCAATGTCGTGGTGAAGTTACCGTTACCGGTCGTGACCAGGATCGCGGCGAGCACGGTGTCCGCCGTGGTCACGCCGCTCTCGATGTCGACCACGAGCCGCGTCCCGTCATAGACCGTGACCGTCGCGGTCCCGAGCGTTCCGCCGCCAGTATATTCGACGTTGTAGCTGTTGCCGCCGGAGCCGGGGCTGTTCGAGACGAACGTCAGGTCCTGAACCACGAGTTCAGCGACTCCCTGCTCGATCCCGTTGTTCACCCGTATCATCTTGCCGTTGGTCGCGGAGATATAGGTGTTGGTCCCCGCCGGGCAGATGTCGAGCGGCGATCCGTCAGCAGAGATGTCGGTGGTGACCAGCGTGTCGCCAGTCGCGGCCTCGACCTTCCTCAGGTTATCGTCCCCGACGAACATCGTCCAGAAGTAATTGCCGCTGATCTTGATCCTGTCGGCCTGAGCGTCCAGGTCCTTGGGCTCGATGAAAAAGCGGAAGAATCCACCGTTGTATGCGAACCTGGCGATCTGATCGGTGGTCCCTGCCGCGCTTAGGTGGAAATTAGACCCGCCATCTCCATAGATTCCGACGAGGTCAGTGGTCCCAGAGTCAAAGGTCTTCGTGATCCCGCCGTTGTTTTCGTAAGCGGTGAGGGCCAGAATGTGCCCCGTGGTCATCGTAACCCAGAGTTCTCCGCCCGGAAGGTTCTCGCTCATCCTGAGCGGGAAGCCACCGTTCGCCACCGTGCTCGGGCCTCCATAGAATACTCCGTTGCCGTCGAACCGCCTGATCCTGGTGCTCGCGCCGTCCAGGGACCAGAAGGAGCCGCCACCGTCGAAGGTCAAGTCGTCCGGCGTGTTCGGAGTCCCATATTGGACGATAGTCTGAAGCCCGTTCCCCACGCTGATGCGGAACACGTTCTTCGTCCCCGGCTCGCTGACGTAGAATCCGTCGCCGTCCCACTGCGTGATTCCCACGAGCGCGGAGGCAGTTCGTGAGTTGGTAGTGGCCGTGACCAGCAGGTTGGCCAACACGTCGGCGTTCACCGCGTCAGCGATCTGCTCCCACTTAGAGACACCGCTCTCGATCTGGACCGAGATGTCGGTGCCGACCACGGACACGATCTCGGAACCAGCGGTTCCCCCGCCCGTGTATTCGATCGTGATCGCGTTCCCGGCCGCGCCAGGGGTTACCGCCGTGTAGGTAAGGTAGAAATCCTGTCCGTAGGAGCCACCGCCTCCGTTCGTGACCAAGGTCGCGGCGATCGCGTCCATGCCACCGGTTAGGAAAGAGTATCCTTCCACGGTCTGCGGATTGGACGGACTTGCGGTAGACGCCGTGACCAGGACGAACGCGGCGGGGAACCCGTTGACCGCGTCCACGATGTTCTGCGCCGTGGACACCAGGTCCTCGATCTGCACGCTGATCGCGGTGGCCGGACCGGTTCCGAGCGCAGCGACACGAAGCAGGTCGTCGCTCTGGTCGGCGGCCGACCACATGAACTCGCCGTCGAACGCGATCTTCGACCCCTGGGGGCCTGGCCCAACGAAGCTCGTGATCGTGCCGCTCGGGTCGATCTTTGAGAAACCCGCGCTCGATCTGTCGGAGGTCCACATGTCGGTGCCGTCGAACGCGATGCCCGTGGCGGAGCCAGACAAACCAGGATAATTGGTCTCCGTTCCGCTCGGCGCGATCTTGCTCACGCTCGCGTCGTCGTTCGCCGTCCACATGTTCGTTCCGTCAAACGCGATGTCCCACGGGCTGCCGGTGATGGCGTATGGGGTCGCGACGCCTGCGGGAGTCACCTTGTAGATAAACCCGTCGGAGTGGTCGATCACCCACATGTTCGTGCCGTCGAACGCCATGCCAGCAGGGTTAGTCCAGGCGAATCCGCTGAACGACGTGACGGTCCCGTCCGCCTCGAACTTGAACATGAACCCGGCGTTCGTCGCCACCCACATGTTTCCGCCCGGGGTCGCGGACGTGAGGTCAGAGGCGTCCGACAGGCCGTCGTAGGCGATGGCCGTGCCCGTCCCGTTATTGATCTGGAAAGCGACGCGATGGTCGGTCGCCGGGTCCAGCTTGATGAGGATGGCGCTGTTGGTCATGACCCAGATGCTCGCTCCGTCCCACGCCATCTCGCGCGGGATATCGAAGAATCCAGTGTAGACCTTCTTCACGACGCCATCGGTCGAAACGCGCAAGACCTGGTTGTCTGGGTTTCCGCTCAGCCACAGGTCCGTGCCGTCGAACAACGTGTCGTAGCCCCTGTGCATCGGGACCGAGACGACCATGCCCGGCGTCTGCGGATCGACGGTCACGACCTCGGACCCGGCCGTCGCCCCGCCAGTGTATCCCACGGTCACGAAGTTCGCGGCGTTGCCCGCCGCGTTCGCCGTGTAGGTCACGTCCTGCATCGAGCGCGTGGCGGCAACCGCGTCGGCTCCGCCGGTCAGGTTCGTCGGGCTCTGCGTGTTCATCAACTGCCCGGTTCGGCTCGCGGACGCGATCGAGTCAGCGCCCAGGTCTATCTGGACGAAAAACCCGGTGCTGGTCACGACCCACAGATAGCTGTTGAAAAACACGCCGCGACGAGCCAGGCCGTAGGCCGAGATGTCGATCGTTGAGATCAGGCTCCCGGTCTTACGGTCGATCTTTCTGACCAATCCGCTCGACCTATCAAGAGACACGATCCAGTTGTTGGAGAAATCGACGGCGATGTCGTCCGGGTTATTCGGCGCTCCCAGATTGTCAACGAAATACTCGTTGATCATGTCGAACATCCTGATCTTGTTCGACGGATCAGTCTCGGTCACGAAGACGAAGTCAGAGCCGTCCGTGCAGATGCCGCGAATCTCGGCGGCGCCAGACGGGAATGTTCCGAGGACGGTATCCGACTCCGCGTCGATCTTCAGCAGGTCGCCGTTATCCATCGTCACATACAAGACGTTGTTGAAGCCAGAATACATCCCGGCCCACGGTAGCCCCGACGCGCTCACGTCGATCGTTCCAAGATCGTGGTCGACGCCGCCGGTCAGGTTTTGAGCCGTGTTGTAAGGCGCCTGGTTGTAATTATGGATCGAGGACGGAGAACCGGCGAAGGCCCTGACCAAGGTCGAGGCCGTGGGGTGCTGGTTCACCGCGTTCGCGATCTGGAACTCGCGCGACAACCCGGTCTGGTTGAAGATCGTGATCACGATGTCGCTTCCCGTGACCGCCACGTCGGGAAGTCCGTCGCCCTTGAACTCAAACTTGATCGTGATCGCGTTGCCAGCCGTTCCGTCTGGAATGGCGGTGAAAGACAAGTTGAAGACGCCGAGCGTCGCGTAGACCGGGTCCTTCAGGACGCGGCGGATAGTGGCGCTGGAGTGGTCTATGATCCAGAGATAGTTGCTTCCGTTCGTCGCGATCGAGTCAGGTGCCGATGTCTCGGACTTGTCCTGGAGGTTGTTGAACGTCTCGTTCACCGGGTCGAACTGATAAACCACGGGACCGCCTCCGTTCCCGGAAAGGAATAGATAGGTCGCGTTCGCTGCGATGTGGCTCATCCCTTTGCCAGAGGTGTAAGCGTTGTCGACCGCGCCGGTCGTGATGTTGATCTTGTAGAGCGTTGGCGAAGAGCAGACTGCCCACAGGGCTCCGAACGCGAAGAGCAGGTCCACCGGCTGCTCGGGCAGCGTGTAGCGGTTGACTACCAGACCGGTCAGATCGGTCTTCACGATGTCGTTCGACCCGTTGTCCGTGTCCATCATCCAGAAGTTGGCTCCGTCGTAGGCCATAGCCTCCGACCTCGCTGGCTGATAGTTCGGAGCCCCGCTGTCGTTCTTCCACGAGTTGGTCAAGACGAACGCGCCGGTCCCGGCATACGGATTCGACCCACCGCCACTAGGCGTCTGCCAGGTGGCGGTCGTCGCGCTGGTCGCAGTGAGAACCTGCCCGGTCGTAGGCGGAGCGGCGCTCGACACGTCCACGTCGGCGCCGGTGGTGGCCAGAGCGGAGGCCGCGCCACCGGCGCCGTTCGTGGGGGTCCACGAAGTGCCGTTGAACACGAGCGATTGACCCGTCGTCGGGGCCGTGGCCGAGATCGGAGTGCCTTTGATCTTGTCCACGGACACGGCGTTGCCCTGGCCGGAGATGTCTCCGCCGAGGCTCTTGATCTGCCTGCCGGTCAGTTGGGTCGCGCTCATGTTCTATGTCCTCTTAGTGGTAGCGGTAAGACGCGGTCAGCGTGTCGTTCGTCTGCGGCGCGCTCAGGTAGGTGATGTTCAACCCGCTGATCGTGTAGTCATTGCCCGCCCCGGAGCGCTGCTCCAAGCCGTTGAGGTGCAGGATTTCGGACCCGACGATCGGCGTGTTGGCCAGGGTGAACGCGGTGTTCGACCCGTTGATAGCCCCGCCCGGGACCTCGCGCGTCACGAACAGGCCGACGGCGTTCAACTCGGCGGCCGTCGCGGTGACGGTCACGGAGTTCAGGCGCAGACCGTCGATCACGTCCAGGAACGCGCCGGACGCGACGGTCAGCGTGTTGCCCGAGAGGATCGTCTTGCTCGCGTTCGTGCGGAGCGCGGTCGCCCCGTCGCTCAGGTTGGCGAGCGCGATCTGCGTTCCGCCGACCCGGTAGACGCCCGTCACGTTCATGTCGCCGGTCACGGTGATGACGCCGCCGGACTCCGCCATGATCGAATCGGTGAGGGCCGTGCTGCCCGACCACTTCGGGATGGCGCCGGTCGTGCCGGAGCCGCTGAGCCCGCCGCCCGCGCCCGAGAACTGAGTGAATCCCAAGGGGTCGGTGCCCACGACCGCGTTCGGAATCGGCTGGTTGCAGACCCAGCCGGTCTGCGCGTAGAGCGTTCCTTCCTCGATGAACGTGAAGTTGCCCGCCGCGTTCGATCCGGCCGCCATGTCCGCCGAGCGCGCCCAGGCGCCCGCCGACACGATGAAGATGCCGTTCTGGACCGGGTTCGTCTGGCCGACGAGCAGCACGCGGTCGCCCGCGACGAGCGCCACGTCGTCGATCGTCTGCTCTCCGGTCAGGGCCACGTCCGCGACCGCGACCGCGCGGCACGAGTCCTTGATGTCGAGGCCCTGGGCCACGGAGTCGACATAGGCCTTGGACGCCGCGTCGCTGGCGGCGGACGGGGCGGCAAGGTTCGTGAGGTTGAACCCGCCCATCGACTGGTTGGCGGTGAACGCGCGCGTGCCGTTCGCCTTGATGTAGGATTCGACGAGGTTCGTGTCGAGGACCGTGGTCGCCGCGATCTTCGCGCCGGTGATCACCGCGTTCGCGATGGTCAAGACTCCGGCGGCGCTGATCGTCGCGTCGCCGCCCAGGGTCGCGGCCGTCGCGACTCCGGCGTTGCCCACGACGACCTGTCCGGTGCTCAGCGCGGCGAGCTTCGAGAAGGCGATCGCCGCCGCAGCGTTGATCTCCGTGTTCGTGAGCGTGCCGGGCACGACCTTCGCGGCGGTGAGCGTCGCGTCCTTCGCCTGCGTTCCGAGGTGAATCTGGGTTTGGGCCATGGTCGTTGTCTCCTATGAATTAGAGGCGGTAGTCCGCCAACAGGTTCGTGTTCACGTCCGGCGCGGTCAGGAACGTGATGTTCGGTCCGACGATCGTGTAATCGACCGTAGGTCTCTGTCGGAGACCGCCTTTATACAGGTGCAGCGACCCGGGCGCAGGAGTGTTGGCCAGAGTGAAATTGGGGTTGGAGCCGTTGATCAGACCGGCAGGGACCTCGGAGTCGATGAACGTCAGGGTCCCGGCCGTGGACTGCCACTCGGCAGAGTCCGGCCCGGTCGCGACCAGCGCCTTGCCGATCGACGGCTGGTTCGTGATCTGGAAGTGATAGGGCCCGATCGCGGCGGGCTGGGCCTCGGCCTGGGGCGAGCCCGTGCTCGGCTCTTCCGGCCCCAGGTTCAGGAGGCCGCCGCTCGTGAGGAACGAGCCTAGCTGCTCGGACTTCTCCGCGTCCTCGTTGAAGACCAGGACCTCGACCCCGCCCGGGATCGGGAGTCCGAATCCCTGTCCGTTGGGCATGTCGCTGACGATGATCAGGCCGGTCGTGTTGTTCTTGAGCTTCATGAAATTTTTCTCGACTGGTGCGGGATCGCGGCGCGCTCGCGCCCTAGACAGGTCACCACTTGGCGTTCTCCGGCCGCCGCTTCCGTTCTCGCTCGCTCACCATCTGCCAGCCGCGACAATGACGATCCGCGCACGGGCCATTGCACTCCTCGGCCTGAAGACCGAGACTCTTGATCTTCTCGTTGGATAGGGTGCTGTGCTCGTAAAACCACTGCTCGAACTCCCAGCGCGTCGTCATCTTCGGTAATTTGGCCATGGTTCACAGTCGGCACCTGCCACACCAGCCCCGCTCGCCGGGTTTCTTCCCCGGCCATTCGTGAGAACACTCTTGGACCGCGCCCGGCGACCTCTGCTCGTGGATCGCCATCGTCTCACCGGCCCGACGCCGCCAAATATCCTTGGTCCCGGCGCTCAGCGATCGGATGCGCTGCTCGATCTGCTGCTTCTTCGCCGGGTCCTGCTCCAAAGCCAGTTGGTCGAGGAGCGAGTCGATCTTCGACTGCACGTCGCCCTGGTTCATGGTCGGAACGTGCTCGACGCTCGTCGGCTCCGGGTCCTTGAGCAAGGAGAACTCGGCGGTCCCACCGTCGAACCGGATCACGCCGCGATCGAGCATCTGGCCGATCACCTGCTGGACCATGTCCGCGAACGGCCGGTCGAAATCCGCGACCTCTCCGTTTTCATCGAGCATCACGCCCTTGCCCTCTCCGATCAATTCGCTCAGATCGCGCGAGATCGTGGACGGCCCCTTGCGGAGCAGGTCGACGATGTGGTTCTCGATCATCTTGGGGTTGGACGGGATCGACTGCTCGGGGACCTGGCCCACGACGCCGCCGCTCACGACGAAACGCAGGTCCTCGGCGCGCACCACGCCCGAGCCGCGCGTCGGGAGCCCGGCGCCCGCCTTGCCCTTCGGCGGCCAGAACGTGATCTTCAGGAGTTCGGGTGAGCCGCCGTGGTTCAGCCGGAACTTCTTCAGGACCTTGACCGTGGTGCCCTTCGGCAGCACGAAGCTCTCGACGTGATCGCCCTGGCCCTTTGACGCGCGCTCCCAGACCCGTAGGTCGTCGGTCAGCACCATCTGGGAACCGGGATCGTCGACCATCGCGGCCGTCTTCTCCTTCACGCGCTGGCTCTTGGGCACCATGTCCAGGAACTTCTCCCACGTCAGCTTCTTGATCCCGCCGAAGTGGGGCTTCTCCATGTGCTCCAGATAGCTGGCCTTGGCCTCGGCCTCGGACGAATAGCCGAGCATGATCTTGTCCTCGTCGTATTCCCCGGTCTTCTTGTCGAGTTGGGTGACGACGAACGCGAGGTCGGAGTCCCGGTCGGGACCCGCGTAAACGTCGATCTCCTCACCGTCCTCGCCCTCGGTCTGGCGGATGTATCCGTAGTCCGCCTTCATCAGCTTCTCGTAGTCGTTGCCCGGCAGGTGCTTCCACGTCCGGGTGCTGCCCTTCGGCCACTCGATGCCGACCTTCACCCCGTTGATCTCGATGATCTTCTTCAGCGGATCGTTGGCCTGACGCAGGACCCAGCGCTCGAACATCGAGCCCATCTTGTAGTCGGGGTTGACCGGCGTGCGGCCGACGCCAGGCTTCTTCACGCCGACCAGGGCCGGGATCGAGTCCATGCCCAGGACCATGGCCTGCGCGGTGCGATGGTTCCCATCCATGACCCAGAGCACGCCGTCGTCGCCCCTGATCACGACCACGGGGTTCGCCTCGATCTCTCGGCGCTGAGCGCGCGCGCCGCCCTTGAGGCGAGGCTCGCCCATGTCCGCGAGGTAGTCGGCCGACTCCTCATCGAGCCACTGCTTCGTGTCCTCGATCGTGTCCTTGCCGAAGTTGGTGTCGCGCGGATTGATCCTGGTCAGCGTCCAGACGAAGTCCGTGACCTTCGCCGCGATCCCGCTGCCAGCGATCTCGTCCTCGTTGATCTGGCCGAGAACCTGATGAATAAGCGCGGCCTGATCGTCACCGGCTCGGCGTTGCCAGCGGCTGAGCAGCGAAGAGGAAATCTGCTTCATGCGGCGGCGCAGCGTCTTCTCGTCGATTTCGCCCCGGTTGAACTTGTCGAGCAGGCTGTCCTTGGTCTCGGTCGGCACGTCCTTGAGCGTCATGGTCCCTGGCTTGCGGCAGTCGATCGAGTGGCCGTCGCCCGGGCACTCGCGGCTCCCGCAGGTGGGGCAACGGCGCGTGGACATGTCGTCGTTCGCCATGCACTCGTCGCAGAAGCACTCGGGGCCGTGCTTGTATCCCGCCCCCTCGCCGTAGCCGATGTCGGTCGCCGCGCGGAACTCCTGGACGGGCGCGGAATACTGGTTGCTCTTCATCACCTTGCCGCGCACGATGATCTTCGAGTAGATTGGGCTGTAGAAGAAAATGGTGTGGTCGTTGGACCAGGGCTGGACGCCGACCACGGCGCCCTTGGGGAGCACGGCCTCGTTCGTGGTCCCGGTGTCGGACCCGATCACGGTGCAGACCAGTTCCCGGAGCAGCTTCTGCTCGCTGTTCGCGGCGCGCCGCTCGCGCCACTTCTGATTGAGCGAGTTCAGGTGCAGGTTCTCGGGACCTCCGCCACCCCACTCGATGATCAGGGACGAGAGCCGGGCCTTCGCCTCGTCCATCGTCATGCCCATGTCCTTGTGCAGGACCACGGCCATGTTCATCAGGAGGTCGGCGGCCTGTTGCGGCGTCATCTGGTCGGCGCGCTGCTGCTCGAACATGGAGAACGCCGCTTCCTTCATGCGCTCTTCGCCGCCGGGCTCCGACAGCTTGTGCTGCGCCTCGTCCCGGCCGTAGCCGAAGTAGTCGAGCGCGCGCTCGATGTCCGGGTAGAGCGAGATGTTCTGCGACTCGCGGATGTTCGCGTTCGGCTCGATCTTCATCGCGGCATAGGTGTAGAGCCTGCCCACGAGTTCTGTGAACTGCTGGCCAATGGCGTGGTCGTGGATGATCCGGTCGTCGGTCCTGAGCCTAAGCCACTGGTCGACATCTTTCGTCGGCATCACGACCGGGACCTCTTGTCCCCGGTAGGTGATGGTCCCAATCTGGGTCTCGGCCTGAGCAGCGCGACGCGCGCGCCACGCGGCGACCAGCGGGTGGCGGACCATATCGTCCGGTCCCTGCGTGCGATCGCGCTCGAACCCCTGATCCTTGTAGAGGTTCTTGAGCGCGGGCTTCGGAATCTTCGGCTCGCCCGTGGGCTTGT
>Ga0181337_1000023_pt1 | contig 41544 bp, 66 predicted proteins | sample Sp13VDMM15DD_FD_168302 | JGI IMG/M metagenome (GOLD analysis project Ga0181337, IMG submission 168302) | Freshwater viral communities from Lake Michigan, USA - Sp13.VD.MM15.D.D | ecosystem: Environmental > Aquatic > Freshwater > Lake | place: USA: Michigan | collected 2013-04-23 | reverse complement strand
AGAAGTGTTGCGGTATCCGCTGTGAATGCCGCCAGTGATGCGGTGCTTCACCATCGTATTGCCGTTGATGGCAATCGACATACACTCCTGCCACGCGGGCAGATGGTCAGACAGGCGAGTGCCTGCAATGCCATCCATTTCAGAAGCATTCATCGACAGGTAGCGGTCGAAGCGGATGTCGTGGTTGCCGATCGTGCGAAGAAAGCGAGCGCCCCGGCAGAGATGCCGGATCTCGTTCATATGCTCGACAGCGGCCTCTAGTTCGTCGACCACACGGGGGAGTTCTTCCCATCCGTTGCGAGGGAAGCGACTGAGCCGCGCCCCGTCGAAGATGTCACCGTTCGCGATTATCAGCTTGGGCTTAATGTCCTTGATGACCTCGATAAGCGCGCGGTGCGCCAAGGTCTTGTCTTGATTCGGCCAAAAGTGTGCGTCGCTGAATACGACCATCTGGCCGGAAAAGTTGTCGATTGTGACCCGCTGCGGGTAGTCAGTGGGCGCGTTGCCATCGCCCCTGCCCTTGCCTTCTGCCTGACCGGATGATCGCAGTTTGATCCCGTACCGTTCCTCGATGTTGGAACGCCGGGCGAACACGGCGCGGTCGGAGATGTTGAGCAGCTTGGCGACTTGGGAAGGCTGGCCGCCTGTTCGCTCCCATGCCCTTCTGAAAAGGTCGTCACGCTCTTTGGAGATGGTGGGCATCAAATGCACCTCTTGTCATACTCGACGTTGTGTGCGGCGACCTGCTCGGCAGCCGATTCCCACAGGTCCCAATTCGCAGCCACGGCGGCGCGCTGGGCGTCGTTGAATGAGATATGAGCGAAGCGGTCGCAGGAGGTGTCCGCTTCCACGATAACCGGCGGCTTAGCGCAGCCGCTCAATGACATCAGCAGGAGGCATACGCCTGACAGCACCATCAGTATTGGCACGGCTCTTCCGAGCATCGGCCTTCTCCTTCAGGGTGGATTGCAGTTGCTTGTTCTCCAATTCCAGCTTGCCGTTGGCTTCGTGAAGGCGGCCGTTCTGCCAAAAGAGGAAGGCCGCAGCGGCGATAGAGGCGGCGGCGATCAGCCAGGGGGCGAAGCGGAGAAGAACGGTCATGCGATGCGCGCCTCGAAGGCTTCGCCCTTGAACTGCTCGCGCTCGGCGTTCCGGCGGCTCGTGATTTCCGGCGGGATATGCCAGCGGTCGAACTGGAGCGCGGCGGCCTCGAACTGCTGGAGGTTGATCTTCTTGAGCAGGCTCGAGGTCTTGAAGGCGCCGACGCCGACGTTGAAGGAAAAGCTCACCAGGGCATCGAACTGGAACTGCTCCAGTCCTACGGTCGCGCCGCTGTTGACGGCATCCTCGAAGCGGGCAATGTCCGCACGCAATGCGGCCTCAATCTCCGCATCCGTCCAGACGAGGCCCGCATGGACTTCCGGCCCGGTATGGCCGACACCGATGGTCCAGACGCCGACGCTGTCCCGGTACGCCTTGTTGCGCTTGCCCTCGCGGGCAATCAGGAGGTCGAGGCCCTGCTGGCTGATCTTCATGGCGTCTTTGCCGCCAGCGTCTCAGCCGTCTTTGCCGCCGTGTCGGACGCCTTGGCGGCCATCGTGGCGATCTGCTCTTGCTGCTTCTGGCTGCTCACCGTGGAGCCGGTGAAGTAGTTGCCAACGTCCTTAAATGACGTGATGAGCGCGCCCAGCATGATAAGCAGGTACTTCTCCTGCTCGCCTTCGATCTTCACGACGAAAATCATGTAGAGGCAGGCGAAGAACGCTATGGTGACGAGCGTGCAGTAGATCACCGCGCCCAGGGTGCGAAGGGTCTCGTTCATCAGCCGGCAATCTTCGACAACTGCCAGACGGCAGCGATTAACCCTATGATGATCGACCCCGCAGCGCCGATGACGAGCAATTCAAGGCGGCCGATCCGCTCCATGATCCCGGCATAGCGAAGGGCGCAGACCTGCTCGTGCGCCGACAATTTCGCAGCCGTGGCGTTATTTTGCCGGGGCGCTCTAGCCATCGGTTCGCTCCAGAGTCAGTCTCATCGCAGCCATCTCTTGCCTCCTTGGGGCATTGGGTGGTCAGGCTCGGGGGTGTCGTGTCAGCGCTACCTCCGGGCCGCTTCGTTACGCACTCAAACTCTGGTAGGGTCAGGCATGGTTGAACTCCCGACCAAGATTCCGCAGTACGTTCTCCGCATACCCTTTGCCGACATGGACGCCGGGAAGTGGACCTATCGCGTGTATTGGGCCTACGGCGAACCCGGCTCGCTCGGTGAGCAAGTGCCGGCCGACACGCCGATCCCCTTGCGCGATGGCGTGCCCGTGAAGGTGATTACCCTGTTCGACGATGTGCCGGTCTGACATCACGGCTGGGCCTTCTTTTCTTCGCGTAGCCGCAGCATCTCCCGCATCGCCTCCAGTTGCTTCCGCAGCGTGGCGATTTCGTCGAGCATGTCCGCCACCTTTACCTCAGAGGCCGCCAACTGGCCTGCGAGGTACTGCTTGCCCGAGGGGAGGTGGTCCTTGGCCTGCGCGAACGCGAGGCTAGGCAGCAAGATCAGGAGCGCGGCAAGCCTCAGCATGTGTGGCTCGTCACGATGCCGAAGTTCACGACCAGATTGCACGCGCCTGAATCGTCGCCTTTGCGGACTGATATGGTGGCCGACGTGCCCGCAGTGCCGTTTGCGCTGAAGGCCGTGTTGGCGCGGACGGTGCCCGTGCTGGTTACATCAACCGAAAACGACGCCAAGGTCGAATTTAGGGACAGCTTGTTGGTGTTTCCGACACGAAGGAGGACGCCGCCCGTCGACTCCGACTGGAGGTAGACGTTATCGAAGGCATTGGAGCCGCCCATGATGCCGGAGAAGCCCGCATCCGTGCAGTCGTTGTTGAGGGAAATGACGTTAGCCGTGGCCGCCGAGCCATTCTGGCAGAACTTGATGACGTTATCCGCGCCCGTGGCGATTGTGGGATTGCCCGTCAAAGCCGGAGAAGCGGAGAACACGGCAACGCCCGTCCCCGTCTCATCCGTCAACGCCGCCGCAAGGTTGGCGCTGGAGGGCGTGGCAAGGAACGTCCCCACCCCCGTCCCCAGCCCCGTAATGGCCGACACTGCATTCGAGATCGAAAGCCCGTGCCATGCATTGGCGTTCCATATCGCCATGGTGCCCGTACCGCTGCCCGTCAGGGGCGACGTGCCGGGCGTGCCGTCAGACACGCGAATCAGCGTCCCGTCCAGAACGACCGTGGGAAGAGTCGCCATCGTGAACTGGTTGCTTAGGTCCAGCAGGCGCGTGCTGCGATTGACGCCGCCCGTGTAGATGCCGCTGGGGTATCCCAGGATGACGTTTTGGCCGATGTTCACATTGGTTGCGTTGTTGCCGACCGAGATGGCGGACGGGCCGGCCTGCTCGTTGTTGTTCAGGGCATTGTCAGCAATGATGACGCCATCACCGTCCTGAATCGTTATCGCCGGCTCGGAGGTAATGCGGGTCGAGTTGATGACGTTTCCCGTAACCGTGACGTTCTTGATCCACTGCTTGGAGGCCGTCATGGCGCGGCTGCCTACGGTCTGGGTGACGCCTACCGTATAGGTGCCCGTGCCGCCGGAGCCCGAGCCGAGCGCCGTGATGCGGGTGCCGCTCGCAACGCCGGTGCCATAGATGAAATCGCCCACGGCGAGCGTGCCGGAAGAAACGGCGGTCACCGTGAGAGTAGTTGTGGCGATCTCCGCCGTATAGGACGCATGCGAGGCATTCGTGACCACAGCAATCTCGCTTTGCGGCGAGGCCGGGAGCAGGACCGAGATCTGGTTGGCGTTGACCAGGATGTTGCCGTAGGAGTCGGCGCCATCGTTCTCGACGCGAACCGCGTTGATGCGCGGCTCCTCCATCGAGTTTTCCGCGATGATGAACGAGGCGGTATTGCCCGTGGTGGGGGAGAGCTGGATATTGACGGCCGAGCCCAGCAGCTTGTTATTCGTTGCCCGAACGTCGCCGCCGCCCGCGTAGTAGATGTTGGCTTCAGCCACCGCGCTCGTGTTCAGCGCCCAAATGACATTGCTGATGATCGTCGATTGCCCGGTGTCGTCGTCTCCGGTGTGGCCCGACATGAGCGAGGCAAGGAACACGCCATAGCGGCGGTGGTCGATGATCTGGTTAAAGGCGATCTGCCAGTCCTTGGCTGCGTCGATCTTGATGCCGTCCCAGCAGCCCGACAGGTAGGTGTTGGTGATGAGCGTGTTGATGTTGTAGGTGGACGCCGAGTCGCCCGCGACGCGGATGCAGGCACCGGCCGACTTGGTGACGGAACTGTCGATCGTGAAGTCGCGGAACGTGACGCCCCCCAGCGACTGCACATGGATCACGTCGTTCGTGGTCGAGGCAGAGCGCAGGATCGTGCCGCCGCTGTTGCCGGAGCCGGTCGCTGCCCCGCGCCCGCCGCCCTGAAGGATCATGCCCTTCGTGATGTTGAGCGTAGCCGTGACCGAGCAGAAGCCCGCCGGCATGGTGACAATGCCGCCTGTCAGCGTCGCGGAGGTTGCCGTCGTGATGGCCGCCTGGATGAATGGCGTGTCGTCTACCGACAGATCGCACTTGGCGCCAAACCACGAGGCGAAGATTTCCCGGTTATTGTAGAGGCGCACATAGCGGCCCGCAGGCCCGCTCGTCGGCTGAACGATGGTTCCGTCATTGGCCGTCGCGGAGCTTCCGGCGAGCCAAACGAACTCACCGCCGCCGCTTTCCCCGACCGAGATGCTGCCATAGTAGCTCGTCAGCACCACGAAGCCCGGCCGTGTGGTTAGCGCCTTGAGCGCCGCCATGGAAGGGACCGTGTAGAGTGTCTGGGCGGTCTGCGCGAACGCCCCAACCGGGATGAGCGCGAGCAGCAGGGCGAGTAGAAACTTCTTCATGATGGGGTCCATGATCCGATAGACGAGGTTGACGCCCAGAGCGTTGTGGAAACGGCCTTTAGGGTCACAGATGAATAGGGCGAGCTGCACGATGCGCCGCCGCCTGCGGTTCCGGCGATTTCACCGATGGCGATAACGACAGAGCCGCCAACGTCCAGCGTGACGGTCTGCGCTTCGTGAACGATGAAAGTGTATTCAAGGCCCGCGACCGGCGTGGGAAGCGTGAATGTCACCGAGCCGGCCGCGCCCAAGTTCGTGAACGTCTGGAAGCTCTGTGCTGCCGTCAGCGCCGCGGGGCTGCTGGTGTGGTTCGAGATCGCGCCAAAGCCGGTGACGCCCGTGCCGCCGTTGGCGACGTTGAGCGTCCCCGCCAGCACCACATCGCCCGTCGTGGCAGTCGATGGCGTGAAGCCGGTAGACCCCGCCGACCACGACGTGACGTGATACCCGCTCAGGAAGCGGAGCAGGTTGGCGCGGTTTAGCTGCGGCGGCCAAAACATCAGACGACCGTGAGGCTTCCAGCCGAAATCTGGACAGGGACCGTGGCGCCCGTGGTGATCCCGGCCATGTAGGTCGGCGCACCCGAGCCGCGCGCGTTGGGGATGCCGAGGTAGAGCAGCCCCGGAGGCACCGCGAGATAGCTGGTCGTGGCTTCGATGGTCACATCACCGAAGGCCAGAAACACAATGTCCGTCCCCAGGTTGTTGATCTGGAACGTCGTGCCGGTCGTAGGCGCCGGAAGCGCCACGCGCCCCGTCGTGCCGGTGCAGGAGAGATAAGCGCCCAGCCCCCCGTTCTGGGGCGAGAAGAGCGCAAGTTCATTCGGTCCCATGGATCACCTACGGCAGGGGAATGATGAAGAGAGAGACGGTCGCCGTGGCCGCCGAGCCCTGCGCCGTGGCGACCCGGAAAAACAGCGTCAGGTCGTCGTAGGACTGCGTGTCGGCGTTCGCGATCGTGAAGCTCATGGAGTTGTTGTTGGTGTTCTCGGCCGCCGTCGAGACGGTGATGGCCGAGCCCCCTGTCACGATGGCCGTTCCGCCGGCCGCCGCCGCCGTGAACAGACCGGCCGTCGCCGTGGTGATGTCGGCGCTGGCGTCGGAGATCCTGAGGGCCTGCACGAGGTAGCGCGTGAAGCCCGTGGGCAGGGTGATGGTGATGGCGTTGTCGCTGTTGTCGTCGTTGAAGTTGACGGCAGTGAGCGGCGTCACCAGCATCGAGCCGCCCGGCCCTCCTACGATGTAGACCGGGAGCGGATTGGCGGCGGCGACGATGGCGCCGTTGGTGACCGGGGTGACGGGTGAAATTGCCATGGGATACCTACAGGATGTAGACGGGCAGCGGGTTGGTGGGGCTCACCAGCTCGCCATTGACAACAAACACGCGGGGACTGACGGCCTCGGCCGCAACCGGCGCCGGGGGGACGAGAACAAGCGTCACCGGAAGCGGATTGCTCGCACTCACGACGGCGCCGGAGGTGACAAGCTCGCTGGGGCTTATGGCGGTCTCGGGCATGATCGCTCCTAGACGTTGCAATATTCGGTGATGCGGACGTATCCGGAGCCACCCGCACCACCCGCAGCCGTGCCGGCCGCGTTGTAGCCAGCAGCACCAGAGCCGCCGCCGCCGGTATTGGCCGTGGCAGCGTTACCGGCCGTTGCCGTGCCGCCGCTCGTCACGGCTGGGCCTTGCGCGCCGCCGCCGAAGAACGAGCCGCCGCCGCCGCCGCCATGGGGCGGTGAACTGGTCGCGTTGATCGCGCCCATGCCGGGGAAGCCGTAGTTGCCGGGCAATGGGTTGGTGCCGGTTCCTGCAACGCCGCCCGCGCCGCCAGCGCCGCCGAAGACGGACCCGGCCACATTCGAGAAGCCGCCGCCCGATCCGCCCTTGCCGATACAGAGGACGCCGACCGACGTATCGCCACCCGCGCTGCCGGCATTCGCGCCTGCCGAGCCGCCCGCGCCGCCGGCGCCAATCGTGACGGCCTTGGACGCGCCAATGGTCGCCGCTGTCGCCATCAGCCATGCGTAGCTGCCCGCGCCGCCGCCACCGCCAGCGCCGGAGTTGGAAGTCGTGGCCGCAACGCCGCCGCCACCGCCACCACCGCCGACGAGTTCAATCACGCAGTAGGCCATGCCAGAGGTCGGAGTGTAGGTGCCCGATGAGGTGAACGTCTGGGTCGCCACCTGAAGCGCCGTGGATGCGCCCGGCGAAGTCTGGAGGTGATAGATCGGCGCGGTGGGCGTCGAGATGTCGGCAACCGACACGCTGAAGATGCTGTTGGCGGGAATGGCGCCGGCAGCGAGCGCGGAACCGTTCGGCCACTTCACGTCGCCCGCGCCGATGCTGTTGATGTTCAGCGTGACAGCCGTGGTATTGGCTGATGCCGACTTCTTGAGGTTGAAGGTCTGCCCGACCGCATACGCCGTGATGGCGGGGGCCAGCGTGGCAAGGATCGTGTCCGTGCCCGTCGTCAGGGCGTACTCCATGGAGCCGTCCTGCACCTGACCCGCCGATGCGTAATCGGTGCGCGCAACGGCATTGCCGACGCCGGTATGGCGGTACGTCGCCATCGGCAGGTTCGCCGTGATGGTGGTTTGGCCGTCCTTGCAGATGACGCTGGACCAAGCCGTCGCGAAGTCAGCCAGCAGCGTCGTCCAGTCCGCAGGCGTGGCGTTCTGGCCGGTGACTGCCGGGTTGAAGGAACCGGGGAGGGATGGCGCGCTGTAAACGCCTGAACCGTTATAGGGCATGGCTATTCTCTTCCCATGATGCCGGCGACTGAACCGCCCGACTGCGCGAGCCCCACCGGAATGGGCGAGCCACCGGCGCGCTTCTTCAGCAGTTCGGCCACGAGTGCCAGGATGCGTTCGTTCTCGGCGGAGTTCGGATTGAGGGTCATGCGGCCCATCTGGTTGCGGACTGCCTCATTGGGGGCGGAGACCTTGTTGAGGAGTTCGCCCAGGCGCTCCCAGATGCGGGGCTGGATGCCGTCAGGCGTCGCGCGGATGCCGGCGCCGCCAAGGTCGATCACGTCGGCGGCCTTCTCCGCCGTCTGCGAGCCGCGCAGGATCTGATTGCTGGTGTTGGCGAACACGCCCTCGGACTCGGCCTGCTGCATGATGCGGGCGGACTGATCGGGGCCGTAGAGTTCGCCCAGTTTGGCGCGGACAGGTCCGCTCTCGTCGATGCGCTGGGCCAATGCCCGAGCGGGGCGCGTGCCCTCCAGCGCGGTCTCGCGTGCGGCATTCGTGGCGCCGGCGCGCGCGGCCAGACGCTGCTGAGGGTTGGCGCCCATCAGCAGGTCCGCAAGGGCCGGCGCGCTGCTCTCCGTGGCAGATTCGCTGGTTCCCTTTCGGAGGAAGTTTCGGCCGCTCTGGAGGTAGTCGGGCAGAGAGGCGGCCTGCGCATAGGCGGTATCGGCTGCCTGCGCCTGCGGATTGGCCTTCCAGAAAGCGGCCTCCCAAGCGTTCGCGAGGTCACCCACGTCGGCTTTGTTTACGGGGTTTCCGCTTACAAAGGCCGCATCCGCCGTTGCGTTCAGCTTCTGCTTGACCCGGTGCATTATGTCGATCGGCGCGAGTGTCTTGCCAGTCTCGACGGCCTCTGCCTCGATCTTCGCCAGCGCATCGCGGACGGCGGGGATTTGCTGCAGTTGCTGCATATCGTCACTAGAATTGAGACCAGCGGCGCGCATCGCGCCGTATTCGCGAATGCCCACACCCGCTCGGTTGCCATCCATGCCGCGCAATGCCTGGAACGTGGACGGCGGCGGCTCCGCACCCTCAAAAGCCTTCACAAGCCGATTGCCGGCGCCACGGTCGCGACCGATCAGGGCATTCTCGGCAATCGTGCGCGTCTCGCCCGGCATGACCTTGGCGCCGCGCGCCATCGACAGAAACTGCGGATCAACGTCGGCAATCATTGCCTCATCGCCCAGCCGACCGAGCCGGCTCGAAACGTCTTGCGGGCTCATCTTGCCGCGCTGCAGGGCCGTCGCGAGGCGATCCACGGCGCCGCTTTCGGCCGCACGATCGACGGCAGGCGCGCCCGCCACAGATGGAACTGCGGGAGCCTTGCCGAACATCGAGCCCACAGCGTTGCTCACCGCGCGGCCCGGTCCGGTTTCCATCGCAGCACGCGAGGCAACTCCAACGACGGGAGCAGCCGCGCCAAGCGCGCCACCGATACCGCCGCCCAGGAGAGCATTGGCAAGTCGGCCCTCAGTCCCCTCGCCTTCTCCGAAGCCTGCCACTGCGCCCAAGCCCGCGCCCGTGCCGCCCATCTTCAGGATGTTTCCGAGTAGCGACGGCGCCTTTGACGTGAGGGCGGCCGGTAGAGCTGCCGCAGACGAGCCCACGCCGCCCACAACCTTTGCGCCAACGTCAACGTAGGGATGCTCCCCGGAAAACGCCTTGTCCTGCGTGCGCTCACGGCCGAGGTTCTGGTCGTAGCGTTCACCGAAAGACGGCGCCGTGCTGGTGTTGGTCGAGCCCAGCCCAATCTTGGCAAGCAGCGGATCGAGGAGCGGCCCAACGGCGGCATCGCCCGCAGCGGCCAATTCATCGGCAAAGCCGAAGGACGCGCCTTGAGCAAGCGAGCGGACCACGTTGTCAGGCGTGACGCGGCTGTCCGCCTTCGGGATCAGGTCTGCAAAGGCGCTCGCCTTCTTGGGGATCAGATCGTCGAAAGCACCCATCAGAGCGCCCCCGGATCGACGCCTTGGGCGCGCAGCCGCTCGATCACCTTGTCCTTGGGCGCACCCTTGGCGATGGCGTCTCGCGCTTCATCCAGCACGCCCTGATTGGGGCTCACTGCCGGGCCTACCGAGGACATGCCCTCAACAATCACATCGCGCGGGTCGAGGCCGCCGCGCTCGGCAACCTGCTTGAATTGGCCCTTATAGGAGTCGTACTGGGTCTGAAGCTGCCCGAACCGGCTGCGGGCCTCACGCACCAGCTTCTCGCGGGTCTCCTGCGACATGCCGGAGCCGCCGTTGACCTTGGAATAGAGACTCTTCAACTCGTCGCCCAGCGTGCCCGTAGACTTCGCCAGCGCCAGCTCGCCCTCTCTGACCACGCTGTTGGGGTCCATGATCTTGCCGAGGCCATAGATCAGGTTGAGGTCGGCGGCCTTGGTCGGACGGCGCAGCGCCTCATCCATCGACGCCATGATGGGCTGCACTTCGCGGTAGCTCTTGACGATAGGCGACGCCTGGAAGTCGTCACGCAGCTTGCCGGCGTTCTCGACCCTCTGCTGGGGAGCCTTCTGGCCCTCTCGGAAGGCGTGCGTCTCCTGCTCGAACTGCATTTTGGCGCGGTCGCGGGCGACGTTCCAATCGCGGTCAACTTCCTGCTGAAGCGCCGACACCGCCTGATTTGGCGTCATCTCACCACTGGCAATCGCGCCCTTCAGCCGCTCGACCGTCTGCGGATTAGGCTGCGGACGTGGCACGTCAGGGATGGCGGGAGCCTGCGGCGCGGGCGTGGCGGGAGCCGGCTGTTGCGTCTGCTGCTCGGCGCTGCCCTGCGGTATGCCGATGGTGAGACCGCCCGGAGTCGTCGCCTTCATAAAGGTGTCGGCGTTCACACCCTGCGGCAGGCCGCCCTTCTCCTTGCGGGTGATGGCGTCCAGAAGCTGGGCCGCCATGGCAGGGTCCTGCAGCACCTCGGCAAGCGGGGCGGCCGGGTTGATGCCGGTCCCTTCCGCGACCTGCCGGATGTAGAGGTCGGTGTTGTTCTCGTTTGGCGGAGCCCACTTCGCGATGGCCTGCGCGACCGTCACGTTGGGGTTTGCCTTCACGTAGGCGCCGAGGTTCTTCACCATGGCGCCCGCGCCCTGATCCGGCGTGCCGAAGGTCTCGAAGCCGTTGTGCGGGGCGCCCTTGCCGTCCCAATTGATCGGCGTGGCGCGGATGTTGCCCAGGTTGTTGTTGAAGCCGCTGGTGGTGGGCTGGCCCTGCGGAAGCGGCGGCACGGCGGCAGACTGCCCCGGCATCGACTGCGGCTGCGCGCCGGGCTTGGGCATGCCGTAGGCTGCCGCGAACTGGTCGCCCGCCGCCGACTGCGCCTGCGTCTTGCGCTGGTCGCCAATCATGCCAGCCATCACCGGGCCGGCAATAGATGGATCACCCCCCTTCAGTCGTTCGAGGCCAGCCGCGCGGGTCGCGGGATCTCCACTCAGGAGGTCCGCCAAGCCGCCCAGCGTTTCCTTCTGCTTGCCTTCCTGCTGGCGCTCGGCCTGCCCCTCGAAGAAGCCACCAACGCCGCCCGTGAGCGCGCGCGCCAAGCCTTCCAACGGGCTCTGGACCGGAGCCGTGGAGGAGCCCTGCTGCAGCAGCATCTGACCGTACTTCCGAGAATTTTCGGCCGGGTCATACTGCTTGCGCTGGGTTGCCATAAGCGCGGCGGCGAGGGCGTCGCTCATCCGCCGAAACCAAAGCCCTTCTGGCGGGAGAGACCGCCGAGGACAGAGCCGCCAAGGCCGAACAGCGCGCCTGTCATGGCGTTGTTGGCGCCCTGCTGCTGGTTGTAGGCGTTCGTCTGCCCCTGGAACTGCTGCATGTAGGGCGTCGTGACATCGGTGGCCTGAATGCTGGCCTGCGTCGGGGTCGCATACGTCGGCTGCTGCACGCCGCCGCCAAGGCCCAGCAGGGCCTGATAATCCTGGAGCGGCTGGTTCCGCAGCGTCTGCGTCTCGTTGATCGACTGGTTGCGGAGCGCCTGAGCCTGCGAGAGGTTCTGGCCCGCGATGTTGCCCGCGTTCAGCGTCGCCTGATTGGAGGCGTCCACCAGCGCCTGGTCCTGCCCTTCCATGGCGCGCTTCCACGCCTCGGAGCCTTGCGCGATGCCCTGGTTCTGGAGCTGGACCTGCTGGCCTTCCCGCGAACGGTCAAGCTCCTGCCGCGAGCGCGCGATGCTCGCGTCATAGCCCTGCTGGCGAAGCTCGTCCTGCGAGCCCGGCAGCGCCGGTGCGCCGTCGAAACTCAGCGGCGTGTTGACGGTATTGTTGACCTGCCCGAGGACGTTCTTGGCGGTGTCCAGCGCGCCCGACTGGAGGCCCGTCGTCTTGTTGTAGATCGCCTGTTGTTCAGGCGAGAGGGTCTGCGTGGCCGTGAAGGTCGGGACTTCGTTGCCGCCGACGTTGGTGGAGCCCGTCTGGTTGTAAGTCAGGTTGCCGTAGGGCGTGATCTGGTTGGTGTTGCCAAGCAAAGCGTTCGCAACGCCGGTATTGACGTTGGATTGCGTCTGCTGCTGGGCCACCTGACCTGCGTTGAACGTGGGAGCCGAACCGCCGCTCTGCACTTACGCCGCCTTCTGGAGGACATCAGATGTCCCCCACTTTTTCTCCCACTCTGGCCGGATGACTCGCCATTCGCTGGCGTGCTTCCCCTTGCCGTAGAAGTGCCCTTTGACCGCCTCGTTCGTGAAGCCCAACCCCTTGAGGAGTCGCTTCGCACGAATGTTCGTGTCGCTGGTGCGTGCTGAGATTCTGAAAACTTCCAGCTGTCCAAATACGTGAGCGCCAAGCTCAACCAGCATTTGGGGGCTGAAGACGAGGTATGATAGCGCAGCCGCGCTAACTTCTAAAGTGCCAAATTGCGGCTTGTACTCGGAGAACACGACGCCCCCGATAAGCGCCCCATCCGCCCGCAGGACACCCACCCCGGCGTAGAGGTCGCGCCACAGGGGGCGTTCGATCGGCGCAAGGTTCGACACGAAGTCGATAACAACCTGATCGTGCCCCCAGAGGAGCGTCCGCTTCACAGCGGTCCCCCGCTCTCCGCAATGGCGTCGAAGCTGTTGATGATGCAGCCACCGTCGCGAACGATCCCCGCCATGTGGACGGATGCCCAATTGCCGATGGCGCCCGTGGACTGCCAGCGCGAGTCGAGCAGGCTCTGCCCGCCCCAGGTGCCCGGCCATGCCCACGGCCACACCATGCCCACCGTCGCCGCGGCCAGAGGCGGGACGCCCGGAGCCGGCACGGAAGACACGAAATCCACGTTTATGTTGATGCCGTAGGCGACGCCCGCGCCGACCTGCAGCGTCGGGCGCACCATCTTGAAGAACTTGTTGGTCGGGCCGCCGACCTGCTGCCAGCTTGTCGCCATCTCCCAATTGATATTGCCGCCCGCATCCTGCCGGCCGTTCTCGGCCTGATAGACGACCCCGGTATTGCCCCCGAAATACAGCTTGTCGTTGGCGACGCCCCAGCACCCCGCGTTCATGTTCTGGAACTGGCACCACGCGCCGGTGATTGTGTTCATCACGATTTGGCTCTGGCTCGAGTTCGTCACGGCCGGGATATTGACGATCAGCATGCGCGCCTTGGGAAACACGCAGGGCGACCAGCCGAAATTGGTCTTGTAGGATTCGGCATACTGGCTGAACAGCGTCTGGATCTTGCCGGTGATGGTGGCCCGCTGGATGCTGGAGCGGTCGAACTGCAGCGCCGCCTGCATGGAGACCATGCCGTCCTGCGTGAGGATGCCCAGGTCGCCGTTGAGCCTGACCGTGCAGCGCCGCCCGATCGGCATGCCGACATCGAAGCGGCCCGCCAGGGTCCACGTATTGGCGCTCGACGGGTCGGTGCCCTGATAGACCGCGACCTCGCCGTTGTTGGTCACGATGGCGAGATAGTCGTCAGGCCCCTCGCCCGCGTCGTTGGAGAACGAGCCGAGGCCGATGATGTAGCCGCCCCGGCGAAAGACCGAGCCCAGCGGGTACAGCGTGGCCGCTCCGGCGATGGATTGCAGACCCAGATACCAGAGGTCCAGCGTGTCCTTCTGGGCGAACCAAAGGCGTTCCTTGAACTGGCAGACGTTGATGAACGTCGAGGACGTGCCCACGGTGATGACCGGGGTGGCCCATGACGAGCCATCGTAGGACCGCATCGAGTCCGCGCCGTTGCAGGCGATCAGGTACATGCCGCCGGAGGTCTTGATGTTCGTCCACTGAAAATCGACGTTCGTGAGGCCCGTGACTGCGGACGTTCCGGCCCCGGCAGCGGTCACGTCGTAGATCACGGTCCCCGCCCCGGCGAACAGCTTGTCCACGCCCGTCAGGCCGTTCCATGTCAGCAGGGACCGCACCGGGTTGGTCATGCCCGTTGCGTGCGAGGCATAGCCTCCCCTCACCCGGCAATAGTTCGCCTCGGGGAACACGTTGGTCAGGATCACCGCGTCATCGGGCTTCATGTCCGTGTAGGAGTCGCGGACGTTCAGGCCGCCCGTAGGCGCCGGGATGCTAAAAGGCTTGGAGAACTGCCGGAGCGAGGCGCGCTGGTTGGGGGCTTTGTAGAGCAGCATCAGGAGAACACCGAGGCCGACAGCGTGCCGCTGCCCAGGTTGACCGGAGCGCCGGTATTGTTTCGGAATGTTGCGGTCACGGTATCGGTCGCGCTCACGTTGCCGGTGAGCGTGATGCCCTGCAGGTCGAGGCTGAACGCCACCATGGCGACCTTGCCCAGCGTGGCGCCAACGACGGTAACGGTCGTCTGGTCCTGCGCCCCGTCCAGAATGTCGGGCGGGTTGTAGGTCTTGGAGCCCTGATACCAGCGCGTCGGAAGCTGGGCGAAGCGCGCGGCAACCTGCTTACGCCACAAGACCTGCGGGGCGACTTGCTGCAGCTCGTCGGCCATTTAAGCCGGGCCGGGGAAGTTGAATTGCGGCGTGTAAGGTCCAGCCAATGCGGACCATGCCGGGCCAGCGGCAGAGAGGACCGGAAGCCCCTTGGAGCGCGAGGCCGCCGTCTGCACGAGCGAGGCCCAGGTTGCCTTCTCCTGGTCGCACTCCAGCTTCTTTTGCGACAGGAACCGCCACGTCACGCCAAGCTCGACGATGACCTCATCGAATATCGAGGTGTCCGTGTCGGCCGTGAAATACGGCTTTGTCGGCACGGTGTCGCCCGCCGCATAAACCGCATACTGCGAGATGTAGGTGTAGGCCAGCGTGTCGCCCGCGGGCGGCGTCGGGGCCGTGTAGAAGTCGTTGCCCTGCAGCATGTAGCCGTAAAGCACGCTCGTCAGGATCGGCCGCGCCTTCCATGCCTGCCATGTCTGCGGGTCCATGGGGCCAAGCACGGGCCGAGACATGGTGCGATCCCATGACGTGCTGGGGATGATGTATTCCAGATCGGCGGGCTGCGAGGTCGAAGGCTGTACCTCCGTCGCCGTGGTCGTGAAGGTGTGATCCCGCATCAGCTTGCGCCAATAGGTGTCGGGCCACTTCTTCAGGATCGCCAACTCACGATTGAGCAGCGAACGCATCTCGATTGTCTGCGCGTCCGTTGCGGAGAACAGCGCCTGCGGGATCGGAAGGGCCTGCGCGGCGCAGACCGCTTGGACGATCGAGAGGGCTGTCACGGTCTAGGCCGCCTTGGCGCGCTTGGGCTTGTCTTCCTGCGACGCAATCGAGGCGATGAGGTCGTCCACCTGCTTCTGCAGGGCGGCGATGGTCTTGTCGCGCGAGGCAAGCTCGCTCTCCAGGCGCACGGTCGGCGCGGCGACGGCGCGGGCCTCCAGATGCTTCTTGGCCTTGTCGCGAAGCTCCCAGAAGCCCATCAGCTCGTTGCCGGCGGCGTCGGGCATGTCCGACAGCATCTCGACGGTGGCGACGCCACGCGCCCGCAGGTTCATGGCCGTGGCCGGCGTCATGCCGATCAGATCCTTCAGCGGCGTGCCGATGGCTTCCGCCTCGGTGCCCGCCTTGTAGTGCTTGACCTGCTCGGCGTACTTGTAGGCGTTCTCGCGGTGCATCTTGACCGTGCCATCGGGCAACACGCGCTCGATCTCGTGCGCCACGTTGCTCTTGGGCATGCCCATCGGGGCCACATAGGCGATCAGGACGTTGTCGTAGGTCTGGACGCCGGTTTCCGTGGTCGCCTTGGCGTTGACCTGCGGTTCCTGCATGAAATAGACGGCCAGGGAGGGAAGATTCGGCGGCCAGCTCGGGTCGCGCCAGCGGTACATCTGCGGGGTCTCGTAGCTCATTCCATGGCCTCCTTAAGGCTTCCGGGGGTTAATAGAGGGACGCGATGTTTGCGACGTTCGTGACAAAGGTTGTGGGCGGCGTGAAGGACGTGAGGGTGCCGTAGACCTGCGTGGTCTGGACCAGAACGCCGAAGTTGCCGACCGTGTGCGTGTTGTACCGAGCGGTGCCGCTGTCGTACTGCACCTGCAGGAAGTAGGTGGCGGGGCCAACGGCGGCGTAGGGCGCAGCAAAGGGCACGCGCTGGTAGGCGTCCGTGCCCAAGCCCGCCGTGCTGGCCGACTTGGCGGCCGCAATCGGAGCGCCGGTCGAATCCGCAAGGCCAACCGTCACGTTGCCGGTCACGTCCGAGCCGTTGAACAGGGCGACGCCCGTGATGGTCATGTTGCAGGGGACGAAGATTTCGGAGACGTAGGTCTCCGTGATGACCGGCGTCGAGTCGTTGCCCGATCCCGCCGCATCGGCGGGAAGGCCGCCCGTCGCAATCGGGCGAGGCGAGGCGGAGAAGCCTGCAGCCGGAACGACACCGGCCGTCGTGGCAACGGTGCCGGAGGCGGGCAATGTCAGCGCCGTGGTGGCCCCAACCGTCCACGTAATGCCGAAGGCGCCCGTGATGGTCTGCGTGCTGGCGGCGTTGTTGGCAACGCCCGTGCCGCCGAAAGCCGCGCCGACCGGATTGCCGATGATGCTGCTGTCGTTGGCGCCCTGTGCCAGCGGACGGTCGATGGTCAGGATGACCTTGTTCGTCGCAGGCACGCCGTTGGCCGAGGCCGCAACGGCGTTCAGCATCTGCTTGCCGGCTACCAGCGTGGCCGAGACCACGCCAGCCGCCTGATAGAACACGTCATCGCTGGCAGTGATCGAGCCGCTGGAATTGGCGACGGCCGATCCGCCGATCTGATACCAGCCCCAGGTGCCCGCCACCGTGGCCGCCGTCGCGACACAGAGCGAGACCGGCATATTAGCCGTTCCCGCCCATGGCACGACCGCAGCCGTGGCTACAGAGGCGTTGTAGTCGATCTCATAGGAGCAGACATCGCCTGCATCCACGTTCGCGGCCCCGGCGAGGTAGATGAACTCCCCCTCGCCAAGGGTTTCGTTTCTGAACCGCGCAACCGTGCCAACGGCAGTCAGTTGCGTGGAATCGACGGAGCCTGGATAGCTGAGCCCAAGCTGAGAGGTAACCGAGACCCAGCTAGCCATGACTTAGACCGCCGTCTGCGAGCAGGGATACGACAGCAGGTAGATCGCCTGCGCCGCGCCCGGTACTGCATCGGCCGAGAGGGCGATGGCGCCCTCGACGTTCTTCGTGGCGACCGCCGCGGCCTGAACGACCGCAGTGGCCTGCCATGCAGCGCCGTTGCCCGCAGCGATGGTGCCGCTGATCGAGCAGATGGCGGCGCCGGCCCGCTGATACCACGCCCAGGTCGAGGCGACCGAGGAGCAGGTGGCAACGGCGAGCGGATACGGCAGGTTCGCCGTGCCAGCCCAGCGCGTGGTGGCGCCAGTGTTGGCCGTGCCATCCGAGGTGCTGTAGGTGACCCAGTTGCCGATGACGGTCGAAGCCGCGCCCGGCAACCAGATGAAGTCGCCCTCGCCCAGGTACGTCGTTCCGATGTCGCGGAACTTCGCCGTGGTGCCGATGGGGAGACCCATGTTGGTGGTGTAGACGATGCCGGGCTGCGGATAGCCCAGCGTGTCGGTGACAGAGACCCAGAGACTTGCCATGATGTTTGATCCTTTCGTATGAAGTGAGTGCTAAGTGATTGAAATCACTCAACAATCTCTACTTCAAAACACCCTGTAGAAAGCCGTTGGAAATCGTCATGTTGCCGGCCCAGCCGATGAGCTTGATGACGGCATCCTGGTTGGTCGAGTAACGGTCGGGGTCCATCACCACCATGTTGCGGTCCTTGTGGGGCCGGAAATGGAGGTAGTTGGTGTTGAGGAAGTACATGTGCGAAGCGGCCGCGCCGCCAGCAGCCGGACCCGGCGGCGGAGCCGTCGAACCCTGATAGCCGCCGTCAAGGACGACCGGGGTGTTGCCCATGTACGCCAGCGAAGTGAAGCCGGCCGACGCATAGTCGGGATCGGTCACGCGCTGGATAAGCTGCAGCGAGCCCTGGTACGCCGTGTACGCCACGTTGTCGCACAGGATGATGCGCGGGCGATCGTTGCCGCGAACCAGCTGCACCCACATGGAGTTCATGTCTTCCTGGATGCCGGCCGCCGTGAAGGTGCCAGTGCCGGCGATGTTGGCCCAGAACGGCCACGTGGTGCGCGAGATGCCGCCGACCGAGTTGGTGGGCGTATCGGCCACGAGAAGGCGGAGACCGCCGATCTCCTTGCCGCCCGAGCCGGTGCCGTCCGAATACATCGCGCCAGCGACCACGTTGTCCATCGTGGTCTCGGCGTTCTGCACGCGGGAGGCGACGAGGTTGATGGAACGCTCGGCGCCGCTGTTCTTCAGCTGCTCTTCGCCGGAGACCGAGACGGCCACGGCCAGGAGCTTCATGTCGAACTCCGCCATGGAGAAGGTCTCCTGCGGATTGATGGCGACGGTTTCGTACCCGGCGTACCAGGTCGCGTTGGTGTTGTTGGCGTAGTTGATTTCCTGGTCGATGACTCGACCGCCATCGAAGGGCATGAGGCCCTGACCGCGCTTGGAAAGCTCGCGGAGGATGGCGTTGTTGCGCGTCACGTTGTCCGCCAGCTTGTGCGTGCGGTTGCGAAGCGTGGTGGTGATGAGATCACCGATACTGTTTGGAACGGCCATGTGAGAGTCCTAGCGTTAGGCTCCCGCCAACTCGCTCGCTGCCGCGCGCACGTCGTCGAGAACCGATGAACCTTGGCCCCCCGTTCCGTTGGTAGCGCCCGGAAGCGGAGAACCGCGAAGAGAAGCCCCCAGCGCCTTGCGCGCCTTCTGGACTTCTGCGGCTTGCTTTCGCTGGGCTTCCTCGGTCCTCTGAGCTTCAAGCTGGGACTGAATGGCTGGGTTGAGCTTGACCGCCTTGTCGTAGGCGTCGTGCATATCTGCGGCGATGCCCGCCTTGAGGAGTTGGCCCATGTGGACCTTCACGTCCTCGAAATACGGGTGCTTTGGATCAGCACGGAACGCTTCGATCGTTGACTGAAGTTGCTGGTTTTCGCGTTGCGCGATCTGTGCCTCGAATGGCTGCAGTCGCTGCTGGACGCGTTGGTCGATGATCGACTCGATGTCGGGCTGCTGGGGCTGGGTGCCGGGCTGTGCGCCCTGCTGTCCGCCTACGAGTGCCCGAAGGTCGATTCCTCGGCTCTGCGCGATATGGTGGATCAAACCTGCTGGATTGTCAACGGACATGCGGGCAAGCGAAAACAGCGCCTGCATGCCGGCCTGCGTGGTCCCGGCCTCGTTGATAAGCAGTTGCTTGTGGGAGTCGATCAGTTCGCGGAACGGCGCAACCTCGGCCTCGGCTTGGGCGACGCGGGCGTGCTGCTCCACAAGCTCCTGGCGGACGGGCGCCGGCAGCTTGCCCCAGCTGATCTTGGCCGAGCCCTTCCAGTTGACGGGCGGGATCTCCAGACCTTCGAGGGGCTTGGGCGCGTCCTTGGCCGGCGGCGTCTCGACCGGAGCGGCGGCGACCGCAGGCGTCTCGGCAGGCTTGTCCTTGAGCTTCAGCGTCTCGCGCGGCTTGTCGTCCTCGGACTTGGCCTTGAAGCGGCCCGCCTCGTCGCGCTCGCGTTCCGTGCGCTCGGCGGGGCTTTCCTCGGGGGCCTCGATCGCGGGCGTCTCCACAACAGGCTTTTCGCCCGTCTCCAGTTCGACGGCCGCAGCCCTCACGTCGTCCAGCAGATTGTCGGTCTCTGTTGCCATGGTCAGGCTCCTGATTTCCGGCTATGATTGCGAATGGAAACACGCGAAGAACACGCCCGGCGGCTTGAGGAAATGACGAGCCTTGATGGGCTGGCGAAGGCCATCCGCGAGACGTTCGCGCGCGGTGAGACGATCAAGATCGCGCCGTGGTCGTTCTGGAAAAACTCAGCGGCGCTCAACGCCGCTGCTCCCGCTGACGAGCCAGCCAGTCCGCCGTCCCGTTGTGATTCCCCGCGATCTGATCTGAAGCGTCCTTGACCATCTGGCCGTACTCGGCGCCGGTATGCTGCGGCTTCTTGCTGGCAAAGTTGGTCTCGCTGCCGACCTCGACGAGCCCACGCGCCCTGTTCTCGGCACGGTGGCGGCTCTTGCTGTCCAGCATCATGCCGCTGGGCATGTGCTTGAGGCCGTTCACGCCCGCGCCTACGTCGTCGGAGATGACGGCGGGGCCTTCTGGGCGCTCCTCGAAATAGTTGTCGCGAATCTCGACAACGGCCTCCAGGTCGGCGTCGTAGCGGAACCGTCTACGCATTGGCGCCCTCTTTCGGTTTGGCCTTGGCTGCGGCCAGTTTCGCCTTCTGCTGCGCGTCCATGGCTTCCATCTTGAGGCCGTGGCCATGCTCGGCCGCCTCCTGCCCATGCTGCAGTTCCTCGCGCCGGAGTGCGGCGTCCGCCTGCTTGGTCTCCATGTTGAGCGCGTGTTCCTGCTGGAACATGGCGAACTCGGCCCTTAGCTCCTCCATCCGCATCTGGAACTCGGCCTGCCGCTCCTGCATGTTCATCTGGTGGTCGGCCTGTGCCATCTGGCCTTCCATCTGCGTCTGCTTGATCTCGGCCTCGGCCTTGATGGCCTCGGCTTGCACCTTGGGATCGGGCGGCGGGGGCTGCGGGTTGGCGGCCTTCTTCTTCATCTTCTCGACGAACTCATCCACCGCGCTCTCGATGGTGTCGGCCGCCTTCCACTGGCGCGTTGTCCACGCCATCAACTCGCCAAGGAAGTCCACGGCGTCAGGCTCGGCCTGCATGATGGGCAGGGCAGCGGTCATAAACTCAGCCACTGCCGTCACGAAGCCCGCAGCGGACGCCTGCTGCGCCTGCTGGTCGGGCTCGATGGTGCTGTCCGTCTCCACGTCCACGACGAAGCCGCGCAGCTTCTCGTCGCGCAGGAGGGCCATGACCTCTTCCCATGTGGGCTCGTTCATGGCGTCGAGCATTTCCGGGGTAGGCTGGGGCAGCGACGGCGGCGGCGGGACGGGCTGGCCTGCCTGCTGCGCCTGTTGGGCCGCCTGCTGGTATTGCTGCATGAACTGCTGGGCTTTGCCGATCATCTGCTTCTGCTGTTGTGTCAGCAGCTTGACGCCTGACATGGCCTCGATGACTTCCTGATTGAAATGCTCGCAGATGATCTCAGCCTTCTTGCGGAGCAGGTCGCGGATGAACCGCTGCACGTCCTTCTGGCTCTCGCGGATGCGGACGCCGCCGAACTGCGCTTTTAGCTGCTGGGCAGTGGCCGTCTCGCTGGCCTCCGTCGCGCCCCGCATGATGTCCGAGATGCCGGTGACCTGATACATGACCTCGACGGCCTTATCGCGGGCCTCGAAGCACCAGATCAGGCATTGCGCGATCTGCTCGATCGGCATCCACAGGACGGCCTTCTCCAGCCCGCCCTTCTCCAGCAGAAACGCCATGTTCTCGATGGGGATCATGTCGGCGTCGCCGCTGTCCATGAGCTGCTTCAGCGCGTCGATGTCGCCCGCGTAGACGCCCCGCATCTTGAGCGAACGGCTGAGCGTGCCGATGCGCTGTGTCAGAAGGTCGATCTCGTCGGCCTGATCCACGTACTGCTCGAAGTCGGGGACCGGGATCGTGCTGTCGTTGGTGGTGGTGGACTGCAGCGGGCGCGGGCACGGCCAGAAGTCGTCGAAGTTGACTGGCGGCGGCATGATCGCAAGCGGGGCCTTGGCGTAGCCCGTCGCCATCTGGATCACCTGCTTCTCGGTCTGGTCCCAGATCACCCAGACGACGGCCTTGGCAGGCCCCATGTCGTCCTGAAGGCCCTTGTTGTCGCCGCCTTCCTTGTGGTCAAGGGTGATGTTGTCCCAAACGTCCTGCGCGAAAGCCTCGTCACCGTCGCTGTTCGCCAGCGCCACGTCGTAGCACTGCTTCTTGGTCAGGAAGACGCGATAACCCCAGAACCAGTTTTCCTGCCAGATCCGTGCCGTGTTGGTGATGATGTCTTCCCAGTGGATGTAGCGGGTCTCCGCCGCCTGCCAGCCCACCTTGTCCTCCGCGACGGTGGGCACATACTCGACAATGGCGGTGCCTGAGCCGGGGAGCAGCCGGTCCTCGACCACCTGCGTCATCACATGGTCGAAATCCTCCATGCCGAGGCTGTTCTGGAGGCAGTTCTGCAGCACCATCGACGCGGTGCGGCCCACCGGGTCCTTGGTCTTGTTGCGGCGCGATACATTGGCCTTGGGCGTCATGCTGTAAAGCACGGGCTTCTGCGTCTGCACGTTGGACCACAGGACGTTCATGCGCCGGTTCGCCAGGGGGACGCCCAGCGTGGTCAGCGTGCGCTTGTTGCGGAACCGCTTGATGATCTGCCGGCCGCGCGTGATGAACGCCTTGCGCTTCTTCTCGGCGGACTGGATGTTGCTCAGCCAATAGCGGGCGATTTCCTCGGGCGTCTTCTCCGCCTTGGGCTCGTCTTCCTGCTGGTCGGTGACGGTGTTGTCGTCTAGCGCCATTTGGCGTTGTCCTTCCAAGTGGTTGATGGTAGGGTGGCGCCATGACGAAATATTTGGGCATACAGGCCCGGAAAAACTGGCCCCTTCCGCAGCGTTTGGCGTTCCGAACCGAACCGCCTAACTCCAACGGGTGCACGCTGTGGTCGGCGTACAAAAACACTCGCGGCTACGGCGTAATGATGTGGCAGGGAAGCGCACAGCTCGCTCATCGAATGGCGTGGGTTAATGCCAACGGGCGGCCGATTCCGGACGGCCTGAACGTCTGCCATCGCTGCGATACGCCCGCTTGCGTGAACCCCGATCACCTGTTTCTCGGGACGCACGACGACAACATGGCCGACAGGGGCGCAAAGGGCCGCACGCTGACGGGGCGAGGAACGCGGCATTGGTCCGCTAAACTGACTGAGGATCAAGTCCGAGCCATTCGCGCGGACACAAGGATGGGCACGGAGATTGCCCACGCGCTCGGCATTTCCAGCAGCACCGTCTACGCCATCAAGGCTCGGCAGAAATGGGCGCATCTCCCTGATTGAGCTAGCCACGGTTAAGCTCCCGGGCGTGGTCAGCCCATAGAGTCTCCATGGTCGGTGCGCCCTTCCCGCTCGGCTGGCCGATGGCGATGCCCGGAAACACCGGGTCGGCCTTGGGCTGGTTCTTGGGCAGATACGGGCGGCTCATGCAGGCGTAGCGGCACTCGTCGGGCGCGTGATCCTCGGCCTCGGTGTCCACGTCCTCGGGCTTCAGCTCGTCATGCTGGAGCGCCGGCAGCGTGCGGATGATGTGCGTGCAGGTCTCGAAGAAATAGATCATCGGCCGCTCGCCATCGCCCTTCAGGCGGGCGCGGACCTGATCCCAACCGCCCAAGGCGCCCATGCGCGCGGTGCGCTTGTTGTCGGCGTGGCGGAACTGGACGCGCTTGCCGGAGCCCAGGTACATGCGCTCTGCGATGGACGGCCCGCCGTCGTTGCTGAAGGCGGCCGGGTCGAGGACGCTGTGGCCGTTCTGGACGGTCTCACCGTCCTCACGCTCGGCAATGCCTTGGCCGACTTCCTCGGCGGTGAGCTTCAGCCCTTCGTTGGGGGTGCCGTTCCAGCCGTACCACTCGCGATAGCGAACAAGTGCTCCTCTGGGCAGCTCGGGCACCGAACCATCAGAGATCGCCCACCAGCCGACGCTAAAAGGGCGGGCCGAGCCCCAATCGGCACTCCGAAAGCGCGGCCACATCTCAGGCAACTCACGGGGGCGAATGATGTGCTGCGGGCCAAACTCAGGGAAGAATGCGCCTGCAATGACATTCCAATCACCCTCCAGCCACGCCCGCACTAGCTCGGTGCCGCCGCTCATGTGCAGGTTGGCGACGTACTCTGCGCCCAGGTAGGGGTTGTCCTCGACCCGTGACGGAATGTAGACGCGATCCCTGCCAATGCCGCCGAATGTGAAGTTCAGCACCTTCCAGCCCATGGGGGCGGGGTCGATATAGCGCGCCTTCACCCACTGATGGCCGGGGCCGCCGGGGTTGCCTGTTGCGCGGAAGCCACAGGGCACGCCATGGCCGCTACGCAGCGTCGCCATCAGCTTGAGGATGGGCTTGTCGCTGGGGAAGTTGCCAATTTCCTCGACGTAGACCCGCGTGTAGCTGTGGCCCTGGTAGGCGTTGGCGTCCTGGTCGCGCTCAAGGTAGGCGAACCGCAGGCGTGCCCCATTGGGAAAGCGCCACATGTTGTCGGTGAGCTTGGCGCCCAGCGGCTCGTAAATCTCCCGGCTGCGCTCGATCGTCTCGACCAGCTCCGTCCGCGTGCGGCGGACCATCAGGCCAATGGCATGCTCGCCGTATTGGTCGGCATGGATGACGAACTCGCCCAGAACCGCGTCGGTCTTTCCCCCGCCGCGTGCGCCGCCGTACAGGATCTCGAACACCGGGCACGTCACGAACGCGGTCTGCGGGCCTTTGGAGGGCGCCCAGATGACGGAATGGTCTGTACCGTCAGGCATCAGTGGGGGCCATGCTTGTTGGCCCACTCGTCCGCGTTCTTCGCGGGCTGTGGCGCCTCGACCACCATGCGCTCGTCCTTGATGGTCGTCTCGCGGCGCTCCACGAACATGCCGATATGCTTGCCTTGGAGTTCGCTCGCCCGCAGGGCCGATGCGTACTGCGCGGCGATCGTGGCTGCCTTGCGCGTATCCTCGATGTCCTTCAGCACCTTCTCGGCGGTGATGCCCAGCGTGCCGGCGCGCGTCTCCATGGCTTTGGCGACGGCTGCAGCTACCTTAATATTTCTCAATAACTGGGCAGCACCCTGCTCTGCAGTCTTGGCGCTGTACCCAGCACGAATGGCCGCCTGCGTGGCGTTCAGGTCGATCAGGTATTCAGCGACGAAGCGTGTCTGCTTGGGATTGAGGGGCTTGTCGGCCAAGGCTGATGCTCGCTGTTGCGGCTCTCAGCCTTCCAAGGGCAGCAGCTTACATTTGAAAGTCAAGCCCGGCGGCGTCGTGAAGCAGCCACGCGCGCCGGCTCCATCCCTCACGCTGGTTGAATGCCCTCAGGCCAAGGGCGCGGCGATGCTCCTGCACGGTGCGGAGGGCGCAGCCCGTCTGCTTCACGATCTCGGCGTCTGGGACTCGGCGCTCGATCATGGCTTGGGCTTCCTCGGTCCATTTGTTGCCGTTCATTTATGGCTCGCTTCGCTCGCGGAGAACCGGGGCTGTCACCTTACGAAGCAATGAACTGGCTCGCGCCGAAGACGCTCGCGGGAGTCCTGCAAGGGGGTCCTTCCTGCTCATGTCAGAACGCCGAACGGGAAATAGGTCTTAGCCACGGGCACATCATGCCTTCCCCGTGGTAGTTCCCGCAGTGACAGCACTGCCCCGGCATGAGTTGCCCCGGCCCTAGCGGCACCTGCGGTGGACGGTACCCGCGATATTCCATCGGCATTGCGCGCTCGATTTCCTCGCGGATAATCTTGCGCAGGCTGTCTTCAAGTTCGCTCATGTCCCGTACCTCCACACTTCGTAGGCCAGATCACTTGAAGGCTCGGCGTCACGATGCTGCCAGCACCAAAACGGCGTGCCCGCGCCCGTGATCCGCTGGCCTTTGCGCCAGACTGTCTCCAGCCACGCGACGCAATGCTCGTCATCCAGAAGCACAGGCCACCATGCGAATGAGCGATGCCATTTCTGGAGATCCGGCTTGTCCTTGCGCCACCTCATGTCATGCCCTCATTGGCGAGCGTCTTCGGCGCGAGCGAACTCACCTCCCCATTCCGCCGCCACGCCGCCAGAATTGGCGCAGGAACGCGGGTCATGCCGGGCCCGCAAGGTGATTCAAGATCGCGCGCTTCAGCCTCAGTCGGCCTTCCATGCGCTTCTCGCAGATGTCTTTGAGTTCCGGCCATGACGGCGTGAATTTGGCCTCGCGTCCACCCTCGACCCAATACTCGCAGGCGAACTTCACCACGTCGGCGGGATATCCGCGCAAGTCCTCGACCATCGTTTCGGCCATCAGCCTCGCCTCGCCGTCGCCTTGCACGCGGGACTTAGTGCGGACCATCAGCCTTGCGACCTCGTGCGCCGCCTCGGCGTGCGTCGCTGGTCGGCAACTCGCGTCCAACTGCATCAGGTCGTACTGAAGATCCTTGCCGCTCGCCCCCGCCAGGATTCGGCACTGGACCAATTGCACGCCGTCGAATTGCCCGTCAGGACCGAACTGGTCCGTCGTTGCCGTCTCTAGATGCGATAACAGCGAGCTGCTCATAGAACGCATCGTTTCCTCGGGGAGCGCGAACGGGCGAAGTTGCTGAACGACCCACCGGCCGAGCGGCGTCACGGCGACACCACGTCCTGAAGGCTGCATTCCAGTCTCGCTTGAGGGCGGTTGGCCCGTTGGCGGCAAGCCACCAGTCTGCGAAAGCATCGGCCGTGGTGTCGGGGTCGATCCCGCGTTCGGCCGCATAGGCACGCCCCGCCGCATCGGGTCGCCATCCTTCGGGAAGTCGGGTGCCGGATTTGCCATTGGTCGATCCTTTCGGTGTGCTCGGCATGGGGGCGCGCTCCCTAGCTTTAGCTAGGGTCTGTTCTGTCTCTGCTTCTGTTTCTGACTCTGAGGGCGTTTCTGAAACCGTTTCATGCCGTTGCCGAAACCGTTTCACTCGTTCCGTTGAAACGTCGTGCTTGTATTGCAGACCGTTCCAATTGTGCGGCCGGATGCCCCTGTCATCGTGATCGAACAGGCCAGCCGCGACCAAGGCATCCAGCGCCTCGGTCATCACCTTGGGCGCGACGCGGAACTCGACGGCTAGATCAGCGTGAGGCGGGAGCAGCCCGTCATTGTCGGACGCCACGCAGACAAGGTTGAACCACCAGCGGAAATGCTTGTCGGATAGCTTCAGTATCTTGGGATCATGTCGGGCGCGGCCATACGCGCGCCACCAGCGGCCACTCATTGCGGTCTCCTACGTAGACATTCCCGGCTCGCGCTTTCCACGACGCTTGCCGAGCATTGATATAACGCCGGGGACCGAAGCCCCCGGCGGCCGGAGTTGGAAACCTGACGTAGGCAGGCGCACCCGAGGGTGCCTCCGACTGGTCATGTGTACCGCGCCGGAACCTGCCGATGGAAGGCCACCAACAGCGCGAACAATAGCAGAACTACGCAACATCTGGTAGGGATAAGCCTGTGAATAGTGGCTCATGCTGGGCGCACCTTTGACCACAGCCGCATGAAGTCATGGGCGTCCATCACCACCACCCAATCGCAGGCGTTGCGCCGATGAAACACGACGCCGACCTCACCCTCGAGGCGAGCCGCGCGTGCCTGCTCGAGCGCGCCGTACAGATCCAGCCGCTGCGTGCGCTTGACCTCGATACTGGCACCTGGGAGGCCGACAACGTCTTGCGCGCCCTCGAGGCCGCGATACTGGACGCCACGGCGGCCTTCGTAGCCGTGCTGGCGCAGTAGACCCGCGACCTCGCGCTCACCTTCCTTGCCCTTGCGCTTTGACAACATGCCCATCAGGCGCGCACCCCATTCTTCGGCGTCAACGAAAGCGCCGCCGTCACCGCATCCTTGAGCCGGATCAGCGCCAACACCTTGTCGCCATGCCTTGCGCGCTTCTTGCGCTTGCGTGCGCGTCTTACTTCGCATTCAGCAGCGTAGAGAGAGAGGGACTCACGCTGGCGGAGGGTTTGGCGGGTCATGTCACTGCCTCGCTACGCTCGGGGGAGTCCTGCATGGTCTGCGGCCTGCTCATGGTCATAGGCGAAATCCCCTAGACCCCAGGTCCGCCGCGCAGGCTTCCGCACACCCGCCAGATGCTTCCGCGTCGAATAGCTGCGGTGGTGGCGGCCCTAGATGCTCGAACAGGGCGATCATCTCTCTTGCAGAACGATGACCACGGAAGGTCTTGCGCGGTCCCACTGTCTTGTCATTCGGCGGCTTGATGTGCCCATAGAGGTCCTCCATCTTCGCGCGCCAGAGGAAAAACTCTGGGTCTTTGTGGTAGGCCGCGTTCAGCTTCTTGTCTGACTTCTTGAAGCAGTCCACGCAGTTGCCGGAATACTCTTCGATCTTCAGGTCCCAATCGAACTGGCTGAAAAACCGCAGCACATCGACCTTATCGACATCAAACATATGGGCGAGCGGATAGATGAGCTTCTGTTGCTTGGCGGTCGGCGAGAGGCGGTCGGGCTCGTCGGCGCGGATACCGAGCGCCGTCCAGTAGTCGAGGCCCCAATGCTTCTCCGCATAGTCGTGGATTGGGTTGAGCTTCAATTCCCTCGTGCAGTGCGGGAACGTCTGATTAGGGAGGCCATATTTCTTAATGACCTCCTCATAGATGGCGCCATCCATGTTGATCGAGTTTTCGCCAACCACTGCTGCCGTGCTGGCTTTCCTCTCGCGATGGTGAACCACCGCCTCAACGTAGACGATGCCGAGCCCGAGGTGCCGATCGACGGCCCGCATAAAGCGGAACGATTCTTCATGCTCCCGGCTGGCGTTGGCGTTGACGAACATCATCTCGTATTCGTCGGACTTCTGTTCCTTCAGTAGGTGCGCCATATAGGCGGACGACCGGCCGTTGGAGACGCTGACGAGGAGCTTTGTCTTAGCCACTACTCGTCCCCGATGGCGCATTCACCAGCCGCCACACAGTGCGGATCAATCTGGCGCATCCGGTCGCAATGGCAGTTGTCGCAGGCGAGACGGGTCAGAAGATGCTCGGCCTTTTCCTCAGCGTGACGCTCCCGATATTCGGCTTCTGCTTCCCAGCGAGCGTCCGCCGCTGCTTTGCTGGCTCTGGTTTCTACGCTCATCACAGACCTCCCGGCTTGTTTTGGCAGAGCGCCGTGGGCAAATGTCTGCTCAGGCAAAACGAACAGACGGTCTCTTTTAGGAGCGGCGACTTTAGGAAGCCGGCCGATGCCTGCGGCTTCACGCCCTCTATTGCCTCCGCCAGCCGATCTATTGAGCGAGCGAGTTGCTTTGCTGTTTCGTCGCTGACGATCATGTGAGCCACCATTTCAGGCGATGCCAGATGGACGGCGTCGGCTTCGGCGGCGGGGCCACGGCCGCGTTCCACCCGTCGCGGTAGCCCTCGGCGTATGCGTAGTGTTTTTCGCTCGCCAGGATATTGGCGCGGCGCGTCTCCGTGCCCTTTGCCCGCGAGGCTTGGCGCTGCTCTGCCGTGCGGAGCTTTTGGCGCTCGCCTATCGTGAGGGGGCGGCTCATGCATCACTCCGCTCGTAGGCATCCAAGACTTGCTCGGCAGTGGGGCCTTTCCACGTCACGGCCCATCCCTGTTGGTCCGCGACCTCCAGGACGTAGGAAACGGGCTCGCCAAGCCGTGCGGCGACGACCTCGGGATGGATGCCGTCTTCAAGTTCTTCCTGCGCCTGCGGCCAAGCGTATTCCGGGCGCGATCCGTGCGGTAAGCCCTTCATGCTGCCTCCTGCATCTGTGTGGGCCGGTACTCGGGAAACCGGGCGTAAACGGCCTCCAGCGCCCTCGCGTGGATCTTCACCGCCTCGGGGTCTCCGATATCGAGGAGAAACCGCGCCCGGCGGTGGTTGTGCCGAATCGTGCTATGGTCCGGCTGGCCGAAGATCGCCGCCATGCGCGCAGAGGAAAGCCCCGTCAGTTCCAGCGCAATCTTGATGCAGATCCGGCGAACGGCGATCACCTCGCTAGGCTTCGCCCTGTCGAATATCCGCCATGAGTTGATGCCGTTGGCGTTGGCGGCGGCGATCACGATCGCGCGGGCGCGGGCAAGGTCAGCCGGGTCCGTCTCGCCCCAAAAGATTTTCACAGCATAGCCGACATCGCGGTAAGGCTTGATCGTCTGCTTGGCCTTGTGGACGCGGCTGGAGATATGGCCGGGCACTCCGCGCAGCTCGCGGGCCTCGCGCATCTTGGCCTGCGTCACGTAGTCGGTGCCGTTCTTTGCCGTCGCCAGAACCGGCTGCGGCAGTTCGATCGGCTTCGCGAGGACCGGCAGCCGAGGCAGCCGCGCCATGGCGGACGGAGACGCGCCCCTAGCCGCCATGCTGTCGTGCAGGCGCTTCAGCCGCGCGTGCATCAAGGTCATGTGGCCGGTGTCGGGTTCTACCGTGTAGTGCATCGTTCCCCCCAGCTATTGAGTTACTGTCCGTCTGCGTTCCGTGCCCGTTGGGCTTCGTCGTGATCGAAGAGCGGCATTGGCGGCTTCACGTTCTTGCCGATGAGCCGGTCAGCCTTTGCTGCCAAGCGGATGGCTTCTTCCCCCATCAACACGACCCGCGTGTAAATCCGCATCGCGCGCCAAAGCTGAAATCTTCGCCACAGACGCATGGGCGCTTTGATAAGCGCGCTCGATTGATAGGTATTCATCGGCCCCCAGCCTCAACGGTTCCTGATAGAAAAGTGCCCGCGCACGACGGATGGAGAGGCCGGCGCGTCGTGCGCCACGAGCCAGCCAACTTTCACGGGTATCGTTCCAGCCACGCGGGCCGGACAATTCGCAGAGCATCGTTCGTGCAAGGTCAGACGCGGGCACGGTAGACTTCTCCGGGTTTCTGGAAGACTTGTTCAGACGGTCGGACATCAAACGCTCCATGTTGCTTTGCATGGAACGCTTGAGCGTAATCGTGAGCCGCATCGTCAGCCGCCAAGCAGGGCGACGCGCTCACGTCGAAATTCAGGAGAAAGTCGCCACCGTCCCCGGCCCTTTGGGTCAGGCAGAGAACGGTGGCGCAGGTGGGCTGCGTGGAGTCGCAGCCATCGGGGGAGAACAGGCGGAAGGTGCTGCTGCGGGACTCCGCGAGCGCACGCGAGCCACCTCTAAAAGCGCCCTGCGAGGCAACGGGGAGGAAAGCACTCGCAGGGCCTGCAAGGGACGGGAGGAAACCGTCTTGCAGATCGGCGGGCAAAAGCCTCGCGCCGAATGGAATTGGACTACGGGCACCCCCGCCCACGAGGCCCAGGGGCCATTGCATCGCCCCGCTCAAAGCTCCTGGGCCTTTTCTCATGCGTGAGCCCTCGCCGGGGCCTTCAGGAACGGCGGGATATCCAACGGGTCCGCGTCGATCTCAGCATTGCGCCTGGCAAGGGCTAGGCGTTCGGCCGCCTTCCGTATCCGCTCGGCTTCCTTGGCTGCCCTCTCCGCTTCCCACGCCGCTTGCTGCTCAAGGACGGGAGCGGTGATGAACGTCCAGGTGCTGGCAGCGACGGGGCGGAAGCTGCTCGTTACAGCCGACACCCCGTCATTGCCCGCCGGTTCCGCCGGCGTTGCTTCGATTATCTCGCCCGTGTCGGGATCATGGCCGTCCACGAACGGAGAATTTTGGACAAGCTGGGCGAGGTTGCCCGCCGCGCCCGTCGATATGCCGCCAGCGTCGGCCGCCTCGCGGATGGTAGCGCCATTCTCTAGCGCCTCAATCGCCGCCTTCTTGCCGCCCAATGCGACCTCGTAGGCATGCACATAGTAGTCTTGCTCGTCTCGCTTGCCATCGCCCATGGCGCGGCGCTGCAGGACGATCCTGACGGCTTTGGTATCGAGTTGGTGCGGCTTGCACCGCTTCATAACCTCGCGCTGGTGATCCGTCTCGGCCTTCTGCCGCAGGCGGCTGGCCTCGATCTCGTCAACAATGCCCTTGAGGGCTTTGGTGTCGATGTTCATGCGGCCTCCGCGATCAGCGCCCTAGCCTCAGTCAGCAGTTCTTCGCTGAAGGTGTCGGTGAGCATGTCGAGATCGAACTCAAACCACTCACCGTGGCGGCGCAGGTGTGCGTAGCGATGATGCATCGCGCGCTCGCAATCGAAGGGGATCACCCGCAGAACCTTGAGGGTCGCGGGGCTGGATGCCTGGAGCGTTCGGATGCGAGCCGGCACGTCCTGACTTCTGCCGATCTTGACGAGCCTGCTTTTGCCCCCTTCAACGACATAAGTGCTGATGGCAGGCCAGCCGAGTTCGCGCGCCAGACCGGCCTCTTCCACCGCGAGCTTGGCGACGTTCGCGACCTGCTTGTAATGAATGTCGAGCAGTCGATTGACGAAGCTCATAAGCTGAGGGTCGGACTTGGACCGCCGCGCCAACGCGCGGACCTCCACGTCGGTCGGCTGGCGGGCGTCGCTCATGCCGCCACCTTCCGGCGCTTGGCAGACTTGAACAGGTCGGGGCGCAACTGGCGCACCGTGACCTTGCCGCCGGTGATTTCTTCGAGCTGGATGGCGCGCGCGGGTGGAATGCCGCCCTTCGACCACTGCGCGATGGCAGCGTCTGTGACGTTCAAAAGGCGCGCGATATCGACGTTTTTCCCGCCGATCGCCTCGCGTACCAGACCCATGATCGTGTTTGCCATGAAGCAACACTAAGTGATGCTACGGCATAAGGCAAGTATTTCTTAAGTGGTCTTTGCGAATAGGACTTAGGACAACTTCATGGTGGGGATTGGGAAGCGGATCGAGGAGGCGATGCTCAAGGCGCAGAAGACGCCTGTGGATATCGCGCGCCACTTGGGCATCAGCGATTCCGCCGTCCACCAGTGGTTCGCCAAGGATACGGGCCCAAAGCATGTCAGATTTCAGACACTTGCGACTTTCCTAGACGTTCCCGTCGCGTGGCTCGTCACAGGCGAAATTCCGCCTGACACACCGAACGTTGTCGGTAACGTGACCCTGCGACCGGATGGCGCACCGCTTCCCCCGTTGCTACTGTGGCGCGCGGCCCCCGTTGAAGGGGGAGAGCCGGGGGGCTGGATGGTAAAGCGCGAAAAGACGGGCGAAGTCGAGCGCCCGGATCGGCTTGAGTTTTCCCAGCGCGCCTTTGCATTGGAGGTGCAGGACAGTCGGAACGCGGACGTATTCCGGGCTCGGGACACTCTCCTCGTCAATCCCGACCGGACAGTGTTACCGAACGATGACGGTGTCTTTATTGGCGATCCTGACGCCCCCACGGGCGCCCAGACCGTCGTAGGGCGCCTTATACGGTCCACCCCCACCGAGTGGATCATCCGGCAGTACGCCGTGAAGGGCGAGCGCCGATTGGCCCGCCTCACCTACCCCAACGCCTGGTTTGTGGCCGGGGTCTACAGAAGCTAGCATTTTGACTGCAACTTAGGAACATTTCACCCACAGGGCAAAGCTGCGCTTTTATTCCTAAGTAATGCTTGCCAAGTCATTTAGCATAGCTTAGGTTGCTCCCATAGACAGACACTAGGGAGAGAGCAAATGACCGAAGCCAACAAGCAAGAGAATGGTTCAGCCGCAGTAGCGGCTCCTTTGATGGCGGGGCATACGCCGGGGCCTTGGACGGAGAGCGGAACCGCCGTTTACGCGGGCGACAAGATGATCGCTTCCGTCTACGGCGACCATCCGGAATGCAAGTACGACGCGCGCATGCAGGCCAACGCGCACTTGCTCGCTGCCGCCCCCGATCTGCTGGCGGCATTGCGTCCGTTTGCACGAGCGCGGATTGCCTATGTCCAAGCCTATCGCAACTTTCTTGTAGACGGCAACACGAGTGCAGAACGGCGCTTCTCGGAAGGCGAGCGCAAAGAGACCGCCGAGGAGGCGGCTTACGAAGCCCTTGCCGAAATCTCATTCGATGAGTTGGTCGCCGTCGTGGATGCGATTGCGAAGGCGGAAGGTCCCTCTCCCCTCTCCAAGGCGGAGGTCTAGTCTCATGACCCCGGTGGAATATGGAACTGCCTCCGCGCTTCGCGCTCCGGGGAGTCCCGCAGAGAAACCTTCCGACGCAGAACCCAAGCCCGCAGGCAAAATCCGGCACTGCTGGAACTGCGGCGCAGATATGGGGTTCATCGAGAACCGCTACTATGACCGCAGCGACACCTGCGAGAGCAACGAGTGCTTGCGCGCCGCTCGTGACGCTGCCGCCCAAGAGCGCGACGAAGCGCACGAGGAATTGGACCGAGACCGCGGCTGGGGGAGGTACTGACATGCCCGACACGAATCAACCCTACACCCTCTGGAACACCAGCCAGCCCAAGGCCACCGGCCTTCGTCGCAACATCCTGCTCGACCAGTGGGACGACACCGCCGACGAAATGCACGCCATTGAGCGGGCGGCGCTGGACTACCTGAACGCCCTCGATGTGGCGCAGCGCGGTTCCTACAACGCCAAGGCGGTCAAGTGCTTTGCGGACCACGCCGCCGACTTCGCGGGCCGCGCCCTCGATCTTCTCAGCGACATGCACGGCGACGCGCAGAAGCGCCTCGACGCCGAAGGCATCGCACCAGAGGAAGCCACCTACGACGACGGCATCCTGCGGGGCGAGTTTGAAACCTGGACCAAGCGAGCGGAGGCACGGCGATGAGGCGCACCCAGCACAAAATGATCTCGGTCATTCCTCACGGAGACCCCGACATCGGCGCGGAAGTCGAGTGCGAGATCGTGTTCAGCTTTCTCAAGGGCGCACCGGAGCAAGGCCCGTCCTACGCCAGGGGCGGACAGCCTGCCGACCCTGACGAGATCGAATTGGTGCGCGTTCGCCCGATCATCGGCGGCAAGCCCAGCGAATACGGCGGTGCCTACGCCGACATGGAGCAGTCGAGCCTGGAAGCCCTCGCAGAGGCGTGGCTGGATAGCGATGACGGTTTCTGTGAGGCGTGCGAGGTCGCCGCATCCGATGACGCGGACGCCCGTGAGTACGCGGCAGAACTGAGGGCCGACCGATGAACATCAAGGAACACATCGATGCGGGGCACTATCCGAAGGACGAGAAGGGCCGCGCGTTGGTGCCGATGCGCTGCGGACGGACGGCCACCATTCTCGCAACTGATTTGCCTTTCGGCCACTTCCGCATCATTGGCCACATTGGCGACTCGGTGACCCAGTGGATGCCGTGCGGTCATCAGTACAGCGACGAACGGGAACGGCCCGCCGACCTCCTCCCTCCCCCGCCTCGGAAGGTGAAGTCGATGGCAACGCTCTGCATTCCGATGCGCGACGGAAAGCGCGACATCCATCGAGTGACGGAAGTGCTGCTGGGCGATTGCACCGAGAACGGCGGGTACAACAAGGAATGGAAGTACGTCCTCCTCACCGGCGAATACGAGGAGCCGTGGTCATGAAGCCCCTCCCCTCCACCGCCATACGCGAGAACAGGGATGGCCGCGCCTGGGATGGCCGCACCATCGAGGAACCGCCCGCGCTCCGCCGCTCTACTTGGATCATGCAATGTCTGTTCGTCGGATTCTTCGCGCTGATGGGCTTCTCAATGTGTTCGCTGCCCTAGCGGGCAGCCTGTGTAGTTCCACCGATGAATTGTAGGAGGCAATCTTGACCGCACTAAAGACCAAAGACGCAATCGTGGATATCGACTTCACCTCGATGCCGGGAGCCAGCACCATGCCCGCCGTGCCGGAGCCTCAGGTGCCGGCGCTTTCGCCCGAGCCGACCACGATCCTGAACATCATCGAGCGGGCGTCGCGTGACCCCGCCGTGGACATCGACAAGCTCGACCGGCTGCTTGCCATGCACGAGCGCGTGAAGGCCGACAGCGCCCGGCTCGAGTTCGACAACGCCATGGCCGAGGCTCAAGAGGCCATGCGGGCAATCAGTCCCGACAAGGACAACAACCAGACCAAGAGCAAGTACGCCACCTATGCGGCACTGGATCACGCCACGCGGCCGATCTACTCCCGGTACGGCTTCGCCCTGAGCTTCAACACCGGCGACGCCCCCAAGCCCGATGAAGTTCGCGTACTCTGCACCGTCTCCCATCGCGGGGGCCATCGGCAGGAATACAAGCTCGACATGCCGGCGGACGGCAAGGGGGCCAAGGGCGGCGACGTGATGACCCGGACGCACGCCACGGGCGCGGCTGCCAGCTACGGTCAACGCTACCTGCTCAAGCTGATCTTCAACCTCGCCGTGGGCGATGTGGATGACGACGGCAACGGCGCGGACGGCGACGTTGAGGGCTTGGCTGGCCCCGACGCGCTCCGCAACAAGGAGGGTCAACTCCTGTCCTCCTACGCCTCCAACAAGGCCAAGGACTACACCTCGCGCGCGATCGAGAACATCAACCTGTCGGCCAATTCGGAGGCCGTGAAGGATTGGCGACGCGAGCAGTTCAAGGCCCCCAAGGGATCGAACGTCTCGCCCCTGGCATGGCTTGAGTTCAACGCGCCGAGCCAGTTCCAGCGCGTGAAGATGGCCTATGAGAACGTCACTGGCGAGCAGTGGTGACCCGCTGGCGGGCGTCCTGATCTGGGCGCTCGCCTTCGCTAAATCGGACGAGGAATTAAATTCATGGTGGCGACAGCACAAAGAACTGATCGGGCGGTTGACGCCGGAGGACCGCGACCGGCTGGTGGAGGCTGGCAGGGAAACGCGCGCCCGAATCGAACGCTCATCCAGAACCGTCGCCTCCATGCGGCAATAACGGATATTGCCGAGCAGTTGCCGTGGCCGCCGGAAACCGGAGAGATTCACGATGTCGAATGGTGGAAGCGCCGCCTGACCCTCCAGTGGCTCACTGAAACCGGCGAGCAACCGGACCTGATCGTGAGCCTGGACGGGCTACAGTTCGCCCTACTGCTCCCGCATACGAGCGACCTGAACACCAAGCAATGCGCGGCGCTTAACGAATGGATCTCCATATTCGGCGCCAAGCACGGCGTGACGTTCGGGAAGGACCCACAGTGAGGCGCGAGTTCCAGAGGCAAACCAAGCGCGACGCCCTACGCCGCTCCGGCGGTCAATGCGAGGCCCGAGGCACCATGTACGGCCTGCCGCTGGGCATGCGTTGCTTTGCCAATCTGGGCTATGGGGTCGAGTTCGATCACATCATTCTCGACGCCAACTCCAAGGACAACAGCCTGGAGAACTGCGCGGCTGTTTGCGTCAAATGCCACAAGTGGAAGTCGGCAAAGCACGACACGCCACTGGCTGCAAAGACACAGCGCCAGCAGGACAAGGCCAGCGGCATCCGTAAGGCTAGCGGCTTTCCCAAGCCACCCGCCGGGTTCAAATATTCTTGGAAGACAAAGCGCATGGAGAAAATGGCATGAGCAAAGATTCAGTAGTGGCTCCGGCTACGCCTCCGATGGAAATGGATGGTACTGGCTCGGCTTCGCCTCGCGGAGTCCCTCAGCAGTCACCTTCCGACGTGCTACTGGCGCTGGCAGATCGCTGTGAGCGGGAGGAGCCGAGCCACGACCTCGATGCCGACATTGCATTGGCGAACGGCTGGAGGGTTTTCCCCGGCGACAATTGGATTGGGCCGCACGCTCAAATCGCTGTCCCATCCTACACCACCAGCCTCGACGCCGCCGTGACGCTCGTGCCGGAACACTTCAGCTATGAGGCGACATTCTCCGCCGCTGGAGACGGCGCCATGAGGCGTGCGCGTCTTTGGGATTGGCGACGAAGCGCACGCATGGCGGACCCAGACAACCATTGGGAAGCATCTGCCAGCACCCTTCCACTGGCGATCTGCGCTGCCGCTCTGCGCGCCCGTGCGTCGGAAGGTCCCCGATGACGTACTCCGCGAAGGCGCAAAGCGCCGTAGCCACCCCTCCTCTACTGGAGCAAGGAACATGAGCGACATCGTTGAACGGCTGCGCGAGATAGCCAGACGTTACGAGATCATCGTCCTGGCGCCTGACGATGAAAAAACTCTAGCGGACCACATGCGCGAAGCCGCCGACGAGATCGAACGCCTCCGTTCCTCCAAGGGAGAGGGGTGGATGCCAATCGAAAGCGCGCCGAAGGGTGATGGCGTGATCCTGTTGGGCTGGGGTGAGTATCGCGAACGTGACGGCGCATCGCCCGCTTTCATGCGCTGGTACGACAGCATCAGCGGCTGGTCAGTCAACGCCATGCCGTTCTACCCGACCCACTGGCAGCCTCTCCCCTCACCTCCCAAGGCGGAAGGTGAGAAATGAGAGAGAAGAATAAGGAACTGGCTCGCGAAGACGCTCGCGGAGAACTGTGGAACTAGGAGTGCGACATGGCCATTCGATCCGAGGCCGACCTTGAGTATTTCTATGACGATAAAGACAGTTGCATTAAATCGCGCTGGAAGAATTGGGGCAGCCTACGACCCCAAGGCGGCCAAGCCTGCGTCTATATGGTCGACCGCAGCCACGAGGCTATCATCAGCGCCCTGACCGATGCCTACAATCAAGGCCGCTCGCACGCGCTGCAGGATTTGTCGAAGTTGCTGGTGCATCCAACATGAGCAGGAAGGTGACTGCCGTGGGACTCCGCGAACGAAGTGAGCCACCCCTACTGATGGACGCTAGGAGAAGATGATGCCCCGACCCGCCAGCAAGAAGGCCCTCAAGCTCAAGGTGTGGATTGCGCGAGGAAGCAAAGGCCGCCTGATGCCCTTCAGTGAATATGATCGCGTTCCCGCAGTCTATTTGACGAGGGCTGCCGCCCTGCGTCACTGGGCCGATGTTGAGCGCGCAACCCTGACGCTCGATCCTCCCTCCCCCAAGCCCCGGAAGCCCCGCCCATGAGCGAGAGAACCGAAGTTCTGGAAAAGCTCGGCTACATGACCGAGGACGATCTGGCCGGCGTTCTAGGTGTAACCGTGAAAACCTTGAAGAACCGCGCCCGCGTCAACCTCCCGCCCTACGTGAAGGCAGGCCACCGCTGGCTGTTCAAGACCGAGGCGGTGAAGGAATATCTCGAAGCCCGCACCGTCACAGGCGCCTGAGCGCGTCATGCACGGAAGCCGGATCGATGCGCGAGTAGTGTTTTGCGAGAACCTTCCAGTTCACATGGCCGCTCAGCAGCGCCACCTGGGGGATAGGCAACCCGCCTTCCAGCAGGGTCGAGATAGCGTGCGCCCGCAGGTCGTGAAGATGCAGGTCATGGATCTGGCAGCGCAGCGTTGCCTGCCCGAACGCCGCCGTGACGCTGGTGCGGTTGTAGGGGAAGGGGCTCGGCAGGTATTCGGGGCGACCCGCGATCAGCTCGTAGGTATCGACGCCGCCAAAGGCGATCAGCGGCACCTCCTGATCGTTTCTCTCCCGCACCCGGATATCGGGATGCTTGCGGCCCCGGATGACGGCAGACCGCCGCGCCGCGTTCAGGTCGGCCCACTGGATGCCCACCAGCTCGCCCATGCGGAGCGGCAGGACGGACAGTATCTGGACAATCTCCCCGAGATCGATCGATGCCCGCTTCCGGTCGGCGGCATAGGCGATGATGGCGACAATCTCAGCCGGCGTCGGCCGGCGCGACCTGGCCTGCGACTTGCCCGCCAGCTTCTGCCGGTAGGCCGTGGCGATCGCGGCCTCGAGTTCGGGCAGCGGCACCGGCACGCCCCACAGGTCCCTCGCCGTCCGCATGACTTCCTTCAGGTAGCTCAGGCGGCTCGCCACGCCTCCGGGGGTGATCTGCAGCCCCTTCAGGTAGGCAAGGATCACCGTGCGCTTCAGGTCGGCCAGCAGGCGGCTGCCAAGGTCACGTTTCAGCACCGTCAGTTCGTTGGCCTTGGAGGCGCCCCACCGCTTGGTCGGCCAGATTTCCTTCTCGTAACGCTCGATTACAGGCCGCAGCGTGCCCGTCAGCGTTCCTCCGGTCGTGTCGCCCATATCGGCGGCGCGCTCCTTGGCCGTCGCCCAGGTGCGGGCATCCTTGAGCCTGTCGAACGTCTTGGTGGCCTTCAGGTCCGTGCGGCGTATGATGGCCTGCCAGCGCCCCTCGCGTTGCCGGAACGTCGCCATTCTGCCCCTCCCCCGAGTGTGCCAGCGTCACAGTCGAGCGGTTCGGCACACACCCGTCACACCGCCGCTGCGTGTTCTCGGGACGTTGCGGGTATGTGGGCGGAATCGCAAGCCGCGATTATGCTGATTTATCGGGATATGTGGCTTAGCGGGCGGATGAAGTGTACGCTTCCACACGATAGCCGTCGGGGTCGATATGCCTGCCTCAAGTGAAACAAACGGCGGCTAGACACACTCTTGGCACACTGCGCGCGGCGGCTCACCCGCCCGTATCAGGCGGCACGAAACAGATGGTCCCACGGTCTAGCGTCCAGCAGTGGTGCGCGTCTTGGCCGTTGGGATTGCGCTCCCGCAGGATTTTGGCGTCAGCGACGGGTATCCAGCCGTTGATCTGGCGGACCCAGACCCACCAGACGCCCGCGCGAATCTCGGCCTTGGTCGGCTCACAGTCTCCGGTCTCGACGCCATCCGGCCCCACGATCCGCGCATTGCAGCAGGACGTGTTGGGGTTGTCGTTCGGCTTCCAATTCCGGTAAAAATCCTTGTGGAAGTCGTGATGGTGCTGCTGCGCCCTAGCCTTCAACGGAAGGAACACCTGCACGACAGCGCCGAAGGCCAGCACCGCCGCAAAGAGCGTGGCGACAGCGCGGGTATTCATGCTATGCTCCACCCGCTGCGGCGGCGTGGATGGACACGCGGACTAAGGCGCTCGCAAGAGCGGCTGGATGACCTGAAGAGCCCCACACGTTGCAAACCTGCCGCAGAGAAGGCAGTGAGGCACTGGGGAGTGGGCAGTCGGTATCAAGCCCGACACGCAGCATCTTCACCGCACCGGCTCCTTACCGTCCATCTTCCTTGCGCGCCTTGCCATGGCGTCAACACAGTCTTGGGTAAGATTGGCGACTTGGCCTATTGTGACCGGGAACGTGTGGTCTACCGTTCCGTCCCATACTCGTAGGGTCATCTCGCCGTTTACATCGGTGAGGCGCGGGAGAGACTTCAGGGTCATTGCAGTCGCTTTCGCATGTGGACCACCTCGAAGCCGACGTAAGACTTCCGGGGCTCGTAGGTCCGATAGCCAGCCGCCAGAATGTTGGCCGTGGAAAACCCGTTGCGGCCCACGGTATAGGTGACGATCTCGCGCCAGCCCTCGCGCCTGCCGTGCCGTTCAAGCGTCGCCGTTAGCTTCCGCTGGAGCCCGACGCCCCTAGCGCCCGGCATCACCCCGACGCGGGAATAGAACCAGACGCCCCTGCGAATCGGGTGCGCCGCGATGTAGCCGATCGGCATGGGGTCCGAATAAAACTCTCCGCTGGAGCCTTGAATGGCGATCCAGCAGACGCCCTTGTCCCAATGAAACAGCCCGTAGGGGTGATCGTGGGGAAAGCAAACGCGGTCCATGGCCTCCAAGGCGTCGGCGTCGTCCTTGGTAGCCCGGCGGATCACGCGGCGACCTTCCGCTTTGCGTCGCTAACGACAATCTGCTCGCGGTAGATCGCGTCCGGTCCCATCACCTGACAGACAGAAGGCGGGAACAAGCGGCCCGATTTATCAAAGGTGCCGGTGGCGAAGCCGCTGATCCACGGCTTGGGATTATCCTCGGCGTAAAGGAATTGCACGCCGTTGATGTTGGCGAGCGCGCCAGTGCTGCAGCCGAAGCGGATGCCATTGTAATCGACCCACGGCGTCACCCCGCAAAGATGCGTATGGCCGGTGAAGGTGGACCATCCCGCCGCCAGAGTGTTGCGGTATCCGCTGTGAATGCCGCCAGTGATGCGGTGCTTCACCATCGTATTGCCGTTGATGGCAATCGACATACACTCCTGCCACGCGGGCAGATGGTCAGACAGGCGAGTGCCTGCAATCTC
>Ga0181337_1000022_pt1 | contig 41827 bp, 78 predicted proteins | sample Sp13VDMM15DD_FD_168302 | JGI IMG/M metagenome (GOLD analysis project Ga0181337, IMG submission 168302) | Freshwater viral communities from Lake Michigan, USA - Sp13.VD.MM15.D.D | ecosystem: Environmental > Aquatic > Freshwater > Lake | place: USA: Michigan | collected 2013-04-23 | reverse complement strand
AGCAATCCCAAGCGGTTGAGAGAATCAACCAGCTCCAGGAACTGGTACTAAGCCAGGCGGCCCCCGAACTCAACGGGGTGGATTGGGTATCTCTCAGCGTTCAAGACCCGGCGAAGTTTGTCCAACTTCAGGCCCGGCAGCAGCAGGTAAACCAGACCTGGCAAGCACTTGAGCACCAGAAGGCCCAACATCAGCAGGCGCAAGAGCAGCAGATTGCCGGACTCGTGGATCAAGTCTTTCGACAATCCGATGAGATTCTGAGCAAGAACATTCCGAACTTCGATGGTGCGAGGACGGAACAACTGCTCTCAGACGTACAGAAGTCGATAGGCTGGAGCCGCGCGGACCTGAAAACCGCTGCGCACGCCCTCGCTAGAGCAGGAATGCACCCCGGCACACTGGGGCAAGTCCTCCTGCTGGCCCACAAGGCGATCCAGTTTGACAAACTTCAGTCCGACAAGCCCGCTGCGCTTAAAAAGGTTGCCGCCGCGCCGAGGATCATCAAGCCTGCCGCGCCGCAGCCGAAGCACACAAACCGCGAGGCAGTTCAACGGCTCCAGAAATCTGGACGAATCGATGACTTGGCTCGCTTGCTATGAAGAGGCGACTAAATGGCTCAGCCAGCAAATACCTTCGACGCGTACGATTCAATCGGTACGCGCGAGGACCTGCAAGACAAGATTTACATGGTGTCCCCCGAAAAGACGCCGATCCTTTCCCAAATCAAGCGCCTGAAGGCCGGGCAAAAGCTCCACGAATGGCAGCGTGACTCACTTGCGACGCCGAACAAGGACAACGCGGCTATCGAAGGCGACGACCGCACTGGGACGGCGCTGACCGCTACCCAGCGGGTTGCCAATACCACGCAGCTTTTCGATGCGGTGGCTGTTGTTTCGAGCACGCAGAAGAAGTCGGATTTGGCCGGCCGGTCGGATGAGATGAAGTATCAGGTGGCGAAGAAGTTCACCGAACTGAAGCGCGACTGCGAAGCGATGATCACCAGCAAGAACGCGGCGGTTCTCGGCAACTCGACCACGGCACGCAAATCCGGTGGTCTGGGCGTGATGATCTATACCAACGTGTCGCACGGCGGCGCCGGCGCGACTGCGGCCCATACCTCGGGTGCACCGACCACGGCGAACACGGCCGGCACGAACCGGGCATTCACGGAGGCGCTGACGAAAACGGTGTTGCAGTCGATCTACACCAACTCCGGCGAGTTCCCGGCGCTGATCAGCTTGACGCCGGCCCACAAGGGCACGTTCTCAGGCTTCGCGGGTATCGCGGTGAACCGTTATCAGGTGAAGAATGGCGAGCAGGGCCGAATCATCGGAGGCGCTGATGTGTATATGTCGGACTTCGGTGAATTGACCGTGGTTCCGAACTACGTGCAGGCGACCAGCGCAAACGATGTGGCGTGGATTCTGAATCCAGACACCTTGGCGATGGCCTGGCTTCAGCCGTTCCAGTCGGTTCCGTTGGCAAAGACGGGCCACACCGACAAAGAAATGGTCTTCGCTGAAGGCTGCTTGGTGGTTGACGCCGAGGCCAGCAACGGGAAAGTCGACAATTTAACCCCTTGAGCTAACTCCTTGATCCCCGCTTCGGCGGGGGTTTTTTGAATGACTGGATCGCCATGAAAACGGTTTACCAAGAGTCTGACCAGCAACTGCGAATCAACACCACGGTTCACCAAGACGAGGGTCGAACGGTCATTCAAAAGACCTGGGATGCAGCGCCGCATCTGCTGTATGCAAAAGGCTTGCGAGAGGCCACGGAGGGCAAGAATTGGGGTGAAGGCCGGGTAATCGGCACGGTCCCGGAGGCTGTGATGGGCATGTTCATGCGCCAAGATGGGCGACTCGATGCAAAGCGCTGCGCAGCCTGGCTAAAAGAGAACCCGGCTTTCATTTGCTTCGATAAGTTCAAGTAATGGCCATCACGAATTACTCCGAGCTGAAAACTGCCATCGCAGCATGGCAGAACAAAACAAGCTTGACGGCTTATCTTGCTGATTTCGTCACGCTTTCTGAAGCGAAATTCAATAGACGGTTGCGTACCATGGATATGGAGGCCGTCTACACCGTAGCGATTGGCGCGGACATCGTTGATGAACCGGAAATCATCACGCCGCCGACAAACTTTCTGGAAATCAAAGCGATATGGTCAACAGGCGAAGAACAACGCTCGCTTGAACAGAAAACGCTTGAGTTCATCGCCCGCCGCCCAAGCGCAGCCGGAAGGCCGCATTACTACGCATTCAAAGCTACGCCGCTAGGCGGGGCAAAGCGGATCGTGTTCGATTCATCCGGCGCGACGGTAACGCTTGTCTACTACTCGAAACTTGTGCCGCTCAGCGACTCAGCACCATCTAACTGGTTGCTTTCTGAAAGTCCAGATTTGTACCTGTACGCAGGGATCGAACAAGCGGCTATCTACCTGAAAGACGAAGCCGCGGAGAAAAAGTATGCCGCCTTGGCAAACGGTTTGATCGAAGAAATGAACAGCCGAAACGTAGCAAATCAGCTTGGTGGCGGGCCTTTGGTGGCGAGGGCGCGGTGATCCCTATTCTCGGCTTCACTCCAGACACGGACCCGGCTGTTCCGGGGGTGCTGGTTGACTGTTCCAATTTCATCCCTACCGAGCGCGGCATGGCTGGTGGGCCGACTCCTGCAACGGCAGTCACAGGGCTGGCGGCGCTTGCTGCGGAGTGTCGCGGTGCGGCCGTGCTTGTGGACACCACTGGTGCGCGTAGAAACTTCGCCGCCACACAGACCAGGATTTACGAATTGGTTAGCGCTGCGTGGACTGATCGCAGCCGAGTCGGCAACTACACCGGCAGCAGCGAGAATAGAGTCATGTTCGCCCAGTTCGGGAATATCGCTCTTGCTGCGAATGTGACCGAGGTAATCCAGTTCTCGGCAAGCGGGGCGTTTGCCGATGTGGCCACTGCTCCCAAAGCGAAGATCATCGTAGCAGCCAAAGATTTCGTGATGGCGTTTGCCACGAACGAAGGCACATTCGGCGATCAGCCTGATCGCTGGTGGTGCAGCGCGTTTCAGGACTATTCGAGCTGGACGCCGAGCCTCACGACCCAGGCAACTACAGGGCGCCTTGTAGGGGTTCCTGGTGCCATTACAGCCGCTGCGCTGCTTGGCTCTTATGTGGTGGCCTACAAAGAGCGCGGCGCCTATCTTGGGCAGTACGTTGGCGCTCCGGTGGTGTGGCAGTGGGATCAGGTTCCGGGCGAGTTCGGGTGCGTAGGACAAGACGCGGTTGCAGATATCGGCGGGGCGCACTTCATTGTCGGCCCGGATAACTTCTGGCTCTACGATGGAACCAGACCACAGGCCATCGGAGTGAACGAGATTCGCCAATGGTTCTATAACGACCTGTCTGCAACATTCAGGTTCAGGACCATAGTTCACTATGATCGGCAATACTCGCGCATCTGGATTTTCTATCCGAGTACAGCGTCTAGTGCGGGCCAGCCTGATCGGGCGATTGTTTACAACCTGATTTCAAAGCCAAAGCGCTGGGGCCGCGCGAATCGCAGCGTAGAGGCGATATTCCAGTTCATCACGCCCGGGCTTACCTGGGGAACGTTTTCGACGGTTGGCGCATCTTGGGGTGCTTTGCCGAATCTGCCTTGGGGCTCGCAAGCATGGCAGGCAGCGGGCCGGGCGCTGGCGTTTTTCAATACGTCCCACGAACTGAAGACGCTCACAGGTACTAGCGACGCCAGCACATGGACAACCGGGGACATGGGAGCCGATGACGTATCGAGCTACACCGAGCGATTCATTCCGCACTACATCACTGCGCCGACTTCTGCGACGTGCACGGGATTCACGAAGGAAACATCAGGCGGAAGTTTTGCCGCGAACGACACGGAGACCTTTTCAGACGGGAAATTTGATGTTCGGCAGGATGCGCGCTGGCATCGCTACTCTGTCTCGCAGGTAGGCGACAACGAACTTCGCGGTATTTCGCCGACATTCAAGGTTACGGGGGTCAGATGAAACTCGGCGCCCCACTTCTCCCGATAAGCCCCGAATCGGACTATGACAAGCAACTGAATCGCAGGCTCTATGACTATTTTCGACCGCTAAACAACAAGGTAAACCATCCTGATATAGCGATAATTCTTCAGTGCAGCGATGAAACAACGGCATTGACCACAGGAACGGCAAAGACAGTATTCCGTGCGCCGTATGGAATTTCTCTGACTGGGGTGCGCGGCTCTTTAACGACTGCTCAAACAAGTGGGTCAATATTTACGGTGGATGTGAATGTGAACGGGACAACCATTCTTTCTACCAATCTGACCATTGACAACACTGAGAAGACAAGCGTAACCGCCGCAAGTCAACCAGTTATTTCAGTTGGATCATCTGAAATCAGAGAAGATGCGGAAATCTCGATAGACATTGACCAGGTTGGTGACGGCACGGCAAAGGGACTAAAAGTGACGCTTCTAGGGATGTTGGCGTGATCATCTATGTGCCGCAAAAGCTATCGACCGGAGATGCTTTGTTTGGAAGCGTTGTCCTTCTCATGCAGCGCGGCGTTTTGGTAGACACTTCAAGCTATGCAAGAACTCTCGTCGATGAAACCGGATCGCCAGTCTCTCAGAATCAAACAGTCTCTGACTTCCCGAGTGGTAATGGGGTTCTGATAAATGGCTTTCATAACGCGAAGGGCATCAATGCAGATTACGCTTCAGAACTGGACATGGGCAACAAGCCGCGATGTTTTGAGGCGTTCATAAAGATAAGCACTGGCGCATTGGCTGGTGGGTCGCAAATTTTGTGGAACGAAGGATTTGGTTTTAACGGCCTTCTGTGGTTCATCCAGTTTTCAACAGGAAAGTTGGGCTTAAGAGTGAATTCGGTTACTGACATAATCGCGCCTGTTTCAGTTCCTGTTATTGCTGAAAATGTCTCGACTTATGTGTGTATTCAGGTTCATTCGGACGACTCGATAGAAATGTGGGCGGGGCCTGTTGGAGATGCTTTTGCCGATGGTGATGTGTCTGTAAGCTCATGCCCGCGCCCCGTAGATGCGATTGCGCAAGGCCCGTATATCGGCTATGTCGGAGGTTCAGGCGGTACGAATAACTTTTATGTTGATCAGATGCGGATAACAGATGGCGACCGATATTCTGGCGCGTCAATTCCAATACCTACGGCATTGTTTCAAGAGAACTAGCATGGAACTGTTTCAGTGTCAGCCAGCAGAAATTGACCGCGCATGGCGCGACGGTGCAAACGTGCTCGCCGACGCCACGAAATGGGCGAGCCGGGAAATCACGGCCGATCAATTGAAGATGCTGTTATCGAGAGGCGAGAGAACACTCATTGGCTCGCGCGACGAGTCAGGCGTTAAGGGATGGGCTGCGGTGCAGGTTCAGCAACTGCCGAACATCAGAATCCTCTACATCTACGCAATGGCAGGCAAAGGCGTTTGTTCGGCGGAAGGATTCGATCTGCTCAAGCAATACGCGGTGGCAAATGGCTGCACGTCGATTCGCGGTGCGGTGCGGGCGTCAATGGCGCGGCTGGCGGCGAAATTCGGGGCTAAGCCTCTTTATCAGACAATTGAGCTGGATGTGACATGACTGAATTGACCCAAGAGATTTTGCAAGCCGAAGTCATTTACCACCAAGATTCGGGAGCGTTTGAGTGGGCGAAGCGCGGCAAGGGTCGATACAAGGCATTGCCAGGCTCCGTCCATAAGCAAACGGGCTATGTGTACATGAGTGTATTGGGCAAGAAGTATCTTGCACATCGCTTGGCCTGGCTGTACGCGCACGGCGAGTGGCCGACGAACAAGATCGACCACAAGAACGGAGACAAGATGGACAACCGTATTGATAACCTGCGCAACGCCAGCGACGCGATCAATTCTCAGAACCAGCGCAAACCGATGGCCCGCAACAAGATCGGTCTATTGGGCGTGTCAATGCACGGTTCAGGCTTCAGGGCGCAGATCAAAGTCAACTACCAGCGCGTTGGGCTGGGCTCGTTTAAGAGCGCAGAACTTGCGCATGACGCCTACGTTTCGGCGAAACGTCAACTGCATGCGGGGTGCACATTATGAGCGGCGGAAGCGACTCGGTGACAAATGTCTCTTCGGTGCCGGAATTTGTCCGACCCTATGCCGAGAACTACATGCAGCGCAGCCAGCAAGTGGCAGACCTGCCGTATCAGCCCTACGGCGGGCAGACCACGGCACAGCTCAACCCGTACCAGACGGCAGGGATTGACGCGCAGGCAGCGCGAGCGATGCAGGGCAGCCCGGTAAGCAACGCAGCGGCCGGCGAACTCACCAAGACGCTGAGCGGTGGCTACCTGAACAGCAACCCATACTTGGATGCCACTGTACAGGCTGCACAAGGCGACTTGACGCGCGGCTATAACGAATCGATCGTTCCCCAGCAGAACGCCATGCGGGCGCGTTCCGGGAGCTTCGGGAATTCGGGTGTTGAGCAGGCCATCGGGACGCAGAACAATGACTTCACCCGCCAGCTCGGCAACATCAGCACCAGCATTCGCGGAACTGATTACGGCAACGAGCGCAGCCGGATGGTCGGTGCAATTGGCCAGGCCCCCGCGATTGCCAATCAGGATTACCTCGACGCAGAGGCGTTGCAACGCGCTGGCGGGTTCTATCAAGGCCAAGAGCAGCGCAATCTGACCGATGCCTATGGGCGGTTCCAAGAGGCGCAGGCTTACCCGAAAGAACAGCTCGCAACGCTTGGCCGAGGCGTCGGAATGAACTTCGGCACCAGCAGCACCAGCACTGGGCCTGGCTCGAATCCTTACGCCCAGGCGCTCGGCACTGGACTCGCGGCATACGGCGCATATCAATCCGGAGGCGCCTCGGGCGGCAAATGATGGACGGCGGAAACGGCGAAAACAACGGCTATTTCAGGCCTGCCCAGGCCGGGCGGATGGGCACTATGCAGCAGCGTGTCGGGCAGCGCCCGACTATGGGCATTCAGCCCGTGAACCGCATGCAGGCGCTGAGCGGGTCTCAATCCCCTGCCGGCTATCAAAACAGCGGCTTGCAGCGCTTTGGCGGCGGATTCAACCCGTATCGCCCGCAACCGTATGCGCCGCAGAGCTTTCAGCCGCAGCAACTCGGGCCGGCACGAATGTTTGAGGGTCGATCAGGTATCGGCGGTGCGCCTGGTGGCGGAATGTCGGGCGGAGAAGCGCCGGGCGGTGCGTCTGCCGGTCCCGGTGCGTCGAATGCATCAGTTGGCAGCATCAGCCCGGGTATGGGATCGGCAATCGGCACCGGCATCGGAATGGCGACGGGAATCCCTGGGCTTGGCCTTCTTGGCGGGATGATGGGAAGCAATGCGCAGAGTGGCCTATCTGGCATGGCTGCTCCAGGCGCCGGTCCTTCAAACTCGCCGGCTGCCGGTGGCCCGACAGACGTCGGGGCAGTCGGCATGGGGTCAATCGGCCTTGGCAGCGGTGACAGCAGCGGCCTTAGTGCAAGCAGTGGCGAAGGTGGCGAAGGCGGCGGTGGAGGTAAGTAAATGGGACTTCTCGATAGCCTTAAAAACGTAGACCCTGCAACGGCTCAAGGGCTGTTGCAGATGGGCCTATCCATGCTCCAAAGCAAAGGCGGCCTTGCAAACGCTCTTGGGGCCGGTGGCATGGCCGGGATTCAAGGCGCAAACCAGTTCAAGGACCGGCAGGCGCAGATGAAGCAGCGCGGGCTGCTGGAACAGCTCACGAACCAGCAGATCGCTCAGGGCCAGCGGCAACAGGAAATCCAAGGGCTTGCGCGGCAGTTCTCTATCCCCGGGAAGATGCCGGAGACGATGGACGCTCGCGATATCGGGCAAGTCGGAGAGCCGCAGATTCCGACGCAAGGGTTCGATGCGCCCGGGTTTGGGCAAGCATTGATGGCGCTCGATCCTGTGCAGGGTTTGCAGTTCCAGGCGGCGACAAGAAAGGCGGAGCCTACGCCGCTGAGACTCAGCAAAGATGAGCAGTTGCGCGACCCGAAGACGTTTGCGGTTCTGGCGAGCAACCTGTCCCAAGATGACCCGAATAAGGGCCTGCCATCTGGCATGCGCATGGGAGCGAATGGCCCCGAGTGGATTCCTGGCTACCTGGAGGGAAAAAAGACCGTTGCCAAGGCCGGGGCATCAAACATCAGCCTAAGCGCCGACAAGGGCTTTGCTGGCGCATTCGGAAAGAACGCCGCTGACGCGCTTCAAGATGCACAGGACAAGGCTGCGGCGGCGCAGGCCAGCAACGCAACTATCGGCTCTATCCGCGACGCAATGAAAAGCGGTTCCGTGATCCTTGGGCCTGGCGCGCAAACTAGGCAAACCCTTCTGAGGGCCGGTCAAGTCATTGGCGCCGGCTCGCCAACAGCGGCGGCGCAACTCGAAAAGACCAAACAGGTACAGCAGGGCTTGGCGCAGATTGAACTGTCGGCGGCTCAGCTCATGAAAGGTCAAGGTCAAATCACCGAAGCGGAGCGTGGCATCATTCGTCGCGCTGCGGCAGGCGAGATTCAAGACCTTACGCCACAGGAACTTGATGTTGCATTGAAAGCAATTGAGCGCAATAACAAGGCAGCCGTCGAATCGTACAAGCGGCGAGCCAAAACGGTCGAGGGCAATCCTGCTTTGGGCTCGCTCGGCGGATTGATTTCACCACCCGAAGAGGCGCAACCTGATCGTGTTCGCAGATACAACCCAGCAACCGGCAAGATCGAATGAAGCGCGTTGAAGTTCCCGGAATGGGTATTGTCGAATTCCCTGACGGGATGAGCGACGACCAGATTGCGAGCGCAATTCAGGCGAACATGCCCAAGCCGCAGGAAAGTGGCGCACAGATGCTCGCCAAGCAAACCGGCCCAGGCGAGGCGCTGGCGGTTGCGGCCGGGCGCGGGACAGACAAAATACTGAGCGGAATCACACAGCTTTACTTGAAGGCCAAAGGTGACGAAAAGGCATTGTCAGGTCTTGCGCAGAATGAGGCCGAAGCGGCTGCGACCTATGCGCCACTGAAGAAAGAGCGGCCATTCATTACCGGGCTTGGTGAGGCCGCGCCGGCATTGGCTGTTCCGGGCGCAGGATCGGGGTACCTTGGGGCAATGATCGCGGGCGCGGCGCCTGAGTTGTTGTCCTATGGAACGACCGGAGAGAGACTGTCAAAGGGTGCCGTTGGCGCTGCCGGGGGGGCAATTGGGCGCGGTGTAGCCGGCCTACTTGGAACAGCTCTGAAGCCAGCCGGAATCGGCGTGAATCCAAACAGAGAGGCCATGCTAGCAGCGGATCGGATCGGCTTCAAGGCGCTGGCCGGTCAGGCCACGCAAAACCCGGCGCTTCTGAACATTGAAAACTACCTTGCGCGCTCGCCCGGTTCGAGTGGAGCAATGCAAGCTATTACGCGCAAGAACCAAGGGGCGCTAAACAAGGCTGCGGCATCGTCAATTGGACAGCAGGCAGACAACCTCGGGCCTGGAGTTCTGAAGGCCGCAGAGGACACCATTGGAAGTGAATTTCAACGCTTGCAGGCAGTGACGGCGCCGCGACTTGGAAATGACTTCGTGAATGCGCTGGTGACTATCGAGCAGAACAATGCGGCGCGCGGGCCATTTCGAGACTCAGCTATTGATAGCCTTCTCGGGAAAGCCCTTGATTTGGCATCGCAGGGCAACGTATCCGGCAAGGCATACAAGGAAATCCGCACCGAGCTATCGAACCAAGCCACCAAGGCATTCAAGGGCGGGGATGCAACTCTCGGGCAGGCCGCAAAGGGTGTGCGCGCTGCGTTGGATGCGGCGGCTGAGAAAAGTCTATCCCCGGCAGATCAAGCGGCATGGAAAGTCGCGCGAGATCAATGGGGAAGCTTCAAGGCGATCACAAAGGGGTTGGTTGCAGAAGGTGGTGATGTGAGCGCGGCCAGGGTGGCGCAACAACTCAGGGCGCAGCCTGGATTCAGGACTGGCGGAACATCCGGGCCACTAACGGATGTTGCTCGCATAGGAGAGGGCATCAAGTCTGCGATCAATCCGAACAGCGGGAACCTTAACCAAATGATGATGTATGGCAATCCGATTACTGGCGTTCCATTGATGGCAGCAAATGCCATAGGCGGGGCCGCGTATCGGCATCCGGTGATTCAGAGCTATCTTAGAAACGGATTGCTCGATATTGGCCCGACTGGTGAACTCGTGCTAAAGGCGACTGGTGTTCCGGTTGGCTCGTCCGGTCTAAAATCACTCTTGGGAGTTGAGTAATGCCAATTCCAACGACCATTGACGACCTGAGCACGACTGCCGGCACAAATTACCCGCAGGACAGCGACACTCCGAACGGCGGCGATGACGTGATTCGCGCACATGCTTCGTTCATTGCTTCATTGCGTGACAAACTCAACGGCACGTCTAGCACGGGCACGCTGACGACGCCAGTTTTTGCGGGCAATCCAACCGGGACATTGACGCCAGGAACCTGGACGCCAACGCTAACCAATGTCGGGAACGCAATCAACCTACTTGCTAGATATGCCTCATACATGAGGGTCGGAAATATCGTCCAGTATGCAATCATCTTAGAGGCCCAAGCTTCTGCAACTGGCGGAACTCAAACGCAAATCGGAATTTCTCTACCGGTTGCCTCGAATTTCTCAAGCGGTGACCATGCGACCGGGATTGGTGGAGTTACTGGGGAGGACCCTGGATATGTATTCGCCGACACCGCAAACGACAGGCTAACATTCATCTGGAACGCATCTGTTGCTGGAGTGCAGGCGCGCAGAATCGTAGGTCAATACACGGTAATCTAACATGCCAGTTCCAGCAGTAATTACCGACCTGAACGCGACAATCGCGCTCAATTCACCGGCAGATGCGGACTCCCCAAATCTTGGGGATGACTACTTGCGGGCTTTGTCTGCGTTCATTCGACAGAACTACGATTCAATCTCGGCCGGCGACGCACTGATTCGTTCAGACCTTGCAAGCACCGCAAGCACAACACTTGGTGATTTTCTTGTCGGCACCAAAAGTACGCTATCAGGAAGTCAGGCAACGACGCAGCACGAAATCAACGAGCGTTATCGCAATGTGTTTGACTGGCTTACGGCAGCAGAAAAGGCGGCTGTAACAGCACTCACGGTTCTAGATATCACAACCAACGTGCAGGCTGCCATCGACAGCGGAAAGTCCCTGTTCTTTCCGCAAGGACGCTACTATGTCAAGAAGCTGACATTCAGCGGCGTCGGCCTTTCTTACTTTTTCAATGGAGCGCAGATAATCGCGGTCGATACAGCTGCACAGAAGGGCCTCATTGATTGGCAGGCGTCATTCTGCAAGGTTTACGGCATGGGCCTTTCTGGTAACTGGAAGGCCAATTACGATTCGGCAATCTATTGGCACTCGGCGTCCGCCGGAGCCCCAGCAAAATCAAACCAATTCTTCGGCCTTGCGATTGACGATTCCTTAAGGGGCATTCTGTTTGGAGAGCTTTCTCCAACCGTTGCCGTAGATGCCCCTCAGTCTGAAAACCACATCTATGGTTTCCGCTCGCGCGGTGTCGAATGTGTGGTCTACATGAACCAGGCGAACGGTTTCCTGGAAATGAACGGTGAAATTTCAGCAAGCCGCAACGAGTGGGAGATTGTGAACCCTGGTGTTTACAGCTACACCAATTCGATTATCGCAGATGTGCTGCTCGGCGTGCTGCGGGTTAGTGGTGATCTGCTGAAAACAGAGACTTCCCTTGGTGTTGCGTTCCGCACTACTACGGGCGGTATTCTGGACGTGAGTGGCATTATCGAAGCGGCCTGCCAATTGTTCTCCGGGTCCGGTGGGAGCACGTCATTCCACGATGTGCCGTTCGGGTTCTGGTCGAATGCTTCGGCTTCTTGGGCTGCGCTTTCGGGGACGTCAGGGGTTTTGACGGTTTCCGATTTCGTACTTAATAAGTCCTCCGCAGCATCCGGCGCGAACACTGCATTCGTGGAGATGGGCACAGCAACCGGATGGGACGTGAGGATTTCTGATAGCCGACTGGAAAACCAACTCAGCTTGATATTCAGCTCCGGAAGCTCACAGGCTCATATGTGGGATGGAAGCAACCGAGTTGTTTTCAACAATGTGACTTCACTTCCAATGGGTGGCGGCACAACACCCGTATTCCCGGCAGCATCAACATCTCTTGACAACCTGCTTGATCTGCGCGGCACAGACGTGCGAGGCAACGACATTGCGACCTGGTACAAAACTGACGTTACCGGTGTTGGCGCAATTGCACTGAACGCCGACATTCCAAGCGGCTCGGGATACTTCAACTCGATCCAACTCACGCCTGCCGTTACCACCGGGCGATCCCGTGTGAACAGCATGGACACCACGAGCCTTGCGACGGTCAAAGCTACTGGCATCAAGTGCCGCCCGGGTGAAACCTACTTGATTTCGGGCTGGTTCAGGATGACCACGGCCGGCACTGCCGGGGTAGATATTCTTACCGCCAATACTGCGGGGGCGATCCAGGTTGGTCAGCAATTGATTTCACAGGCAAACTTGCTCACGAGTTCCTGGAAATACCTGCACTGCATGTTCATTGTGCCTGCATCCAGCGCGTACTTCGGGCTGGGCATGGATTGCCTTGTCGGAACGGTTGGGCGCATGGTTGGGTTGCGCGTATCGAAGTTGGGTAACGAACCCTGATGGAGCGGAATATGAAACTCATAGACGACTGGCGGCAGTGGCCGCGCTTTTATTCAACCTGGGCATTCAGTAGCATCGCCACTATCCAGGGTGCAACAGCATTTCTGTCGGCCGAGGTTCTTGCTGCGCGAGTCCCATTCATGCCGGCTGAAACGACATGGGCAACCCTGATCGCGTCTGCGACTGCGTTTCTCGCAATCACTGGAGCTATCGGGCGCCTGATAGATCAAAGCCCATCGGTTGAGAAAGTGCCATGAGCATTCAGGTATCCGAAGATTCAATGCCGGCGCAGCTCGACGCGATTAGGTCGCGGCTTGCGCAGGGGGAGACCCGCATGCAGGAAATCGAGGGCAGCATGAAGCAGATTGAATGGGCTGTGGCCGAAAACACTTCGCTGACTCGTGTCATCGGCGCAAAGCTCGACACGCACTATTCGATGCTGGAAGACTTGAACCAAGGGCGCATTGCAAAGAAGTGGATCAGGCGCGTGATCATCGGCCTTGGTGGTCTTGCTGCTGCCGCAACAGCTATCGGAGTGGCTATAGTCGGCGCCATGCACTGGTTGAATGGCAAGCCATGAAATCCACACCAGAAGGCCACGGCGACACGATCCCGGGCGATCTTGGCCCAGCCATCGAGCGCACGAAGGAAGACACCGAGGCAGACGAGAAGCGCAAGCGCCGTGAGGAATCCGAATGGGAAGTGCGCGGTGGATACAGATTCAAGACCGACGCAAATGGAAGGCGCGTTTGTGAGATTGACCCGAACGCACCGCAGCCCGGATAATCGAACATGCGCCGCGCAGCCCGCACCGATGCAAACAAAAGCCAGATCGTGAAAGCCCTACACGCTGCCGGCGCCAAGACCTACGATTTGAAACTCCCGGTGGACTTGCTGGTACACCGCGCCGGCCGGCTGATCTTGATGGAACTGAAGGACGGATCGAAGCCACCCAGCGAGCGCAAGCACACCAAGTTGCAGGCCGACTTCATCGCCGCAGGCTGGCCGGTTGCCACCGTGAAATCTGTAGACGAGGCGCTAGCTGCGCTGAACACATGACTAGGTGGGGCACAAAGCGCAAAGAGCCTTATACCGATGCCGGAATTCGGCGCCTGGGCTGCATCAGGTGCGACAGGCAGGCGGTTTTCCAGTGGCAGATTTGCGCGGACGGGAACAACCATCGGCCCCTCTGCACGGTCTGCGACGTGGCGCTGAACGCAATGGTTTTACGTTGGATGCGGCACCCTGAAGCTGCAAGACTAACCGAGCGATACAAGGCGACTGTTGAGCGGAGAAGCAAGGCATGATCAACATCACGACCCTGATTGCCTGCGGAGTGCAGCCGACCCAAGCGCGCACATTCGCTGAGCCGCTTGCGACAGCATGCCAACGATTCGGCATCACAACCCGCGAACAGCAGGCCGCATTCATCGCCCAGGCCATGCACGAGTCGATCAACTTCACGCACATGGAGGAAAGCCTGTACTACCGCGATCCGGCGCGCATCGTGGCAGTGTGGCCAAAGCGCTTTGCGAATGCCGGAGTCACGGCCCCGCTGGCTCGCAACCCACAAGCCCTTGCGAACCGCGTCTATGGCCTGCGCATGGGCAACACAGAACCGAATGATGGCTGGCGCTATCGTGGGCGCGGCGTGTTCCAGCTCACCGGCAAAGCGAACTACCGTGCGGCAAGCGATGCGCTTGGCGTCGATCTGGTGGCTGATCCTGACAAGGTAGCACAACCAGAACTTGCCGCGCTCACTGCCGGCTGGTTCTGGGACAAGTCCGGGTGCTCAGAAGCGCTCGCGGCCGGTGGAATTGACAGCGTGACGCGAGCAATCAACGGCGGCATGAACGGAGCCGATGAGCGGCGCCGGAACTATGCCACTTGCTTGGTTGCAATGGAGTAGACTTCATGCACAAAGTCACATCTGAAAGGCAACCATGACTGCATTTCTCCCCAGCATCGCAAACCTCCTGTTCCTGGCCGGTGGCCTGATCGTCGGCGCGATGGGCTATCGCTACTACCTCAAGCGAGACCCTGCCGGGCTTGAAGCCTGGGCGCAGAAGCTCAAGCAGATCGGCGAGAAGGTGTGATGTCGTGTTCGTCATTGCCGGCGCTGCGCTGGCTGGCTTTGTGGTCGGGTTCTTGCTCGGATGGCTGACGGATTGGTCACACGATAGCTGGTACGAATGAAAGAGCCGCTTAAGGTAATCGAAGGCAAGTTCGGACTTCGTGCGCCGGCCGGGCTTTCGGATGAACTGCGCCGCATGGCTGACGCCGCAGACCGGGGCGAGCTAACCGAGCTTGTGGCCTGCTATGTTGAGGGCGATAGCTACAACTTCATTTGGGATGCGTCAAAACTGAACTGCATCGCAATGACGGCTATGGCCCATTCAAACGCGCTTGAGAGGATGCGCAACCCCTGATGGCTGCACAGCTCTACATTGCCTTCGGCATCGCAGCAGCATCCTTCGCGGCCGGTGGAACGCTGGCATGGAAGTACAAGGGCGCCCAGCTTGAAACCTGCAAGATCGAGCGCCGCGTAGTTGCCGATGCGCTGGAAGACCAGAACAAGGCCGTTGAAGCACTTGCCACGAAAGGCGAAGAAACCCGCAAGAAGCTCGACGCCGCGCTTTTGGCTACTACCCAAGCGGCCAAGTCAGCCGAGGCCCGTGTCGCCCAGCGCAAGGCCCTGCCTGTGCCGAAATCCTGTGATGCGGCATTTGATCTGCTGGACAAGGAATGATGTGAGAGCGCCCGACCTCCATCCCCCTACGGCCGTCGCCATCAACAGGGGCCGCAGTTCCAAAGGGCCACAACTGCGCCGTGTGCGCTTGCGCGCCGCTGCTCACATCCTCATTCTACCGCTGGCCGGCTGCGTCGCAACGGTGCCTGAAAAAGTGCTTGTGCCTACCCCGGTTGCATGCGTCAGGCCCGACCAAGTGCCGACCCGACCGCCGCTCGTGCTCGACAAAGAGTTGCCCAAGGCAGACCGGGGGGCGCGGGTACTGGCGCTGCGGAACTACCAGGACCAGGCCGAGCCCTACATCAGCCGGCTGGAGGCAGTTGCGCAGAGCTGCGCGAAGTTGCCGTGAACGGCTCAAGCGGCGTTTTGTAGCTGAGCATCAGCGGGTGACGCGGCAGCCCGTCAGCGGTGAAGCCAAGGGCCATCGGCTGGAAGCCGTGACGCAGAATCAACGACAAAACCTGAGCCGGGCGGTCAAGTCCGCGCGCCAACGCACCCCAGGCGCACACTACCTTGCCTTCGCCCATGCGGCATGCGGCCAAAATGGCTTCGTGGTTTTCATCGCCGACAGGATAGCCTGCCGTCTTGAGCCCAGCCGGGTCGGTGGACACAAATGCAAAAAGATTGCAGAACACCATGCCGCCGTATCCGAGCCGCTTTGAGAAGCCGACGCCCTTGCGCCACGTCGGATCGGATTTGATAGAGCCATCGACTTGTGCGCCGGCCACGCTCGGGTTGAACAGGCACCACGGCAGCACAGGCTTGGTGTCGTCCCACACGTCCCACAGCAGGTAGCGGAAATGGCCGCAGTCGCTGAATTTGGCTTGCATCATGGCGCGGGATTGCATTGCGGTGCTCACTTGGCCCTCTCTTGCGCGGTGCTCATGGTGTGGTGTCCTTTGGTGCCCTGAGCGAGTCCAATTCCGCCCGCAGAGCACGAACGTCGTCAACAACTCCGAGCCTTGGGCCATCAAGCGATCCCGTCGCAGCGAAGTGCATTTGCGCGATGGTCTTGCAGGCGTTTTCGTAGTCTGACCGCAGCCGCTCTATCTCCGCAAGCAGCGGTGTTGCATAGAAACGCGCATACTCTTCTGCGTACTCGCGCGCTTGGCGCTGGAAGTACCCAGGAGCGCCAAGCAACCCGATGGGGCAAAAGTGCTCAGGCATCGGCGGCAGTTCTGCTTCACCCATTACTTTGCTCCCCTCGAATTCGATCAGCGTGCATTTGAAGAATGCTTGCGACGTGGCGGTCAACATCATTGGTTCATATGAGAGTTAGACTTTACGAATCGCAGCCGCTAGGTCGTCACAGTCTCCTCGCTGGCACGGGCGAAGCGTTTCCGCCAACTTAGCGCACCGCTCCCGCTCACCCCTGGCGCACTCAGCGCCGTAGGCTTCGATTGCTGCGCGCATGGAACCCTCTTTTTGAGAGCGCAGGCCACCGCGCAATGCATGCTCATGCGCCAGTTCCCACGCTGCGTTTAACACGTCTTCGAGTTTCATTCCTGCTCCAAGTAAGCGCTCTGTAGATGCTTTGAAGGTGGCGCAGCATTTTTACGGGGATGAACCGCTTCGCTCGCTGCCCCAAGGCCGTTGAAACGGTTAGGGGATTTCTCGCCACCATCAAAACACCCATACCAACAGATTAGCGCATGGCTTGCTTGCGTGCTATTGGCGTTTACCCTCGGTCACTCGAACTTCAGCTTCTCCAGCTTGGCGATACTTTTCTTCAGCCTGTCGATCTTGGCAATTCGCATTTCCTCGGCGCGCGCGATGGCTGCCTCGCGTGTTTTGTGCCAGTCGTTGCCGTGTGAATATGCGCTCCCAACTGACCCGGGATGCGACCACTTGAGCATTTTCGCTCCTGTGCCGAGAGTTTCGCCATCGACTTCTGCGATGCCTACAGTCAGCGCGTACCTTGTGATCCATGCTTTCATGATGTTCCCTTATTCCATACCTAACCCGGGTGCCCTAGTCGTTAGGGCACTGCTCCACCTGTGTTGCTCATCTGTCGCTACAGGCCAAGTTACAAAGAGGGATGCATTCTGTTCGCTGCCGTCCAATTCCCTGGGCATATATAACGGCTACTGCTTGATCCGATACCTGCATCTAGTTCGGGGCGGCTGAACGCTGGTAACGCAGCCGGTCTAGCTCCCGGCGCCCCGATTCCATGGGCATTGACTCGTCCGTCACTGCGCGACCGGACGCACAAAGAAAAAGGGCCTTAAGTCCTTGCTCTCCAGGGTGGGAGCCGATGCGCTTTTCAGCACACGTCCGCCGTAGCGGCCCTGGAAAGCGAAGGCTTAAGGCCCCGCATTCGACATTGACTCCCACCAATGACGACGAAATCATAGCAGATCACTTATGCGTTTTCAACCATTCAGCGTAAGGGTGGAGAATCTTGTCCTTGAACACCTGCCCGGCCGGCTTGTTTGTGTCCAGCTCGGCGCGCGATGTGACGCCGCACACGTTGTAGATCACATCCTTTGCCCAGTCTTCAGGATGAAGCCCGATTTCCTTGTGGCTGAATTCCGTAAAGGATCGCAGGAAGTTCACAAAGTCCATTTCCTTGCAGCGCATTGCAGACCAGCGCGAAAGCTCCCCGCCCTTGGGCTTTTCCGGCTGTTCCGGCGCCTTTTCTGGATCGGGGGTGGCCTTGGCCGTCTTCAGGGCCGCAAGCGCCATAGGCGTTCCAGGCGAGCCGAACAGAGAGAACGCGGCTTGTGCGTTGCGGGGCTCAATATCGACGGTCAGGCGCAGAGTCCCGTCCGCCATCGTCTTGAGTCCTACGCTTGATGCTTCGATGATGGTCACAGCTTCAGCCTCGCCTGCCTTGATTTGTAGCACTGCCGGCACAGCCACTTAGGGCCTACCTGCACGCCGGCCATGGGCGCTTCGTCGCGCTTGCACTTGTCGCACGACTTCAGTGGGCGAGCGTCGCGCAGGCTGCCGGGGAGCATTCCTGGGGCTGTCATGCCTGCACCCCGATAGATTCCAGAATCTTGCGTGCGCGCTCAATGCTTTTGCGGCGCCAGCCAGGCGAAAAGGGGCGCTCCAGGCGCTCCCCGTCCTGCCATTTATCACCGCAGCCGGCGCAAGTCCAGGTTGTCCCGTACCATTCCTGAGAGCGGCCGAGCATCCGGCGCGGGCGCTTACAGGTGGGGCACTGATTCACTGCGCACCAAGTCTTGCTGTAGCGCGCCCAGTTGATGTGTACCAAGCTCATTTTTCCACTTTCATCGGGCACTCCCCATCGGCCCATTGCAAAACAGTTCCGTCGATCACGATGCCACGCCGAGCCCATGCCGGTTTGTGGTAGCTGTTGCCGTTCGCGGCGATCCTGTTTGCCTCTGGCTCGGGGGCATTACCGGCCGTGTACCGCATGCATCGTGCGCATGATTCGTGCACATGCGACGGGTAGCAGAGTGTCACGGAAACACCCTCTGAAGCGCCGGCCGCGCCTCAAGCGCAAGTTCCACCGTAGAGCGCCGAACAGAACACGGAATGGCCGGCGCCTTGACCTTGGTTTGGGCCATCCTGTAAAAATGACGGTTGCGGTTGTTGCCGTTCTTCTCAACCCTGGCAACCTCAAGCACGCCAGATCGGCACAGGCGCTTTAGAGCTGCCTGAACGGTGCCGCGATCAATGCCAAAATCGCGCGCAAGGTCCATTGCGCAGCCGGTTTCTCCACCGGCAAATGCTGCGATGATCCGCGAATCATTCTCAAAGCGTTTCATGCTCTTGTCCTGTAGTTGATGGCCCTTTGCCGTGATTTGCCGGCGAATGACGACAAGCCCGGAGACAACCAAATGCTTGCGCAGGTTCCATGCCTGTTGTTTGCTGCTGGTGAGGCGAGCTGGTATTTTCTCCCACGCCGCCTCATCTATCGTATGCAGCTTGCCGAGTTCTTCAATGGCGCGCGACGTGAGTGTGCGTTTCATAGCCATTCCGCAGGAAACCTTAGGTCTGGTACAGGTACGCCAGCAGGCCACTTGCCGATCTTTTGCAGCGCATGCACAGTGCGCTCGTGGGCGGACCACCAAACCAGTTTCTTGCCGCGTTCATTCAGCGCGTTGCCTTGGTCAACGTCATGGTGGCAATATGAGCACAGGGCCGCAATGCGGTTGTCGTCCGCCTTGATGCTGCGCCCCTTACCGTGGATTGCCCAGTTCGAGTGCGCACCAACCGCACCAGGCGCCCCGCATCGCTGGCACGGAATCAGGCCGCAGGCATCCAGTAACTTGCGGGAGCGCACATAGTCGTGCTTCGGCGCAATCACATGATCACGCTCGCTCGGGCCTGAGTTGACACTGCGCACCAAAGCAACCAGCGGCGAGCGCTGAGATGCGATGATCTTGTGCGTGCGCAGGAATGAAACTCGCTTCATGAGAGTATCAGCGACTCAAATTTGCGCGCGATCTCTTCTTTCATCATCTTTGCGCCGGCATCTGCACCAAGCAAGAATACTTTTCGCAATCTGTTCTCAAGATATTGCCGATGCTCAGGAATTGGCCGAAGCGATGTCGGGTCGGACGCGAAAACGCCCTCTTGAGACGTGATCCACGCATCCCATTGCTTTTGAAGTTCAGTGCCTTTCATGATGCATCCGCAATAGCTTTGCCGCACTGCAAAACCAGATCGGTACTGCCGTGCTGGGTGATGACGGGTAGAGCGGCCTTGAGGGCGGCGAGAATGGCGCTACAGTCCGTGAGCGTAGCAATGTGCTTGTCCTCATCTTCTGGCTTGCTAATGCCGCCGATGGCCCAATCAGAATAGACAAATCGCGTGCCGGTTCGGTGGCATTCATAAATGATGGCGCTGTATTCGTTGCTCATGTTCATCCGATCTGCAAAGACTTGCTTACCACGGAGGATCATCCGCCGATCCGCGCGTTTGTTTCGGCTCCGGCTTTGATGGCGCGTCAGCCTGCTTTTTCTTGGCCTTGAAGCGCACGCTCATGTACTTGCGGCCGGTCTGCGCAACTTCGATCCACGCATCCATGAAGTAATCGACGCCTTGAATCTGAGCGCTGCCTGTGTAGTCGGCGCTCTTGTCGCCTTCAACCTTTTCGGCGTTCTTGAACAGCGCCCCGCGTAGTTCGTTGTCGTATGCCATTACGTTGCCTTTCTGCGTGCCAATGATTCGGCCTTGAGTGCGTTGTTTGCCTTGCTATCCATGAAGGTGGACAGGTGGATTTTCTGCTCGTTGTCGAGCTGCTCAAGCTCAACCAGATCGAGCGCCGGCCCTGCGCCTGCGTTGGCGAGAGTCTTTGCAACCCGGTCGGCGAGTTCTCGGTACCATTCCTTTTCGCCTTCATCGAGCGGCGGCAGGCCATCCAGAACCGCGCCTTTGACGCCGGCCGGGCCTGTGATTTTCTTGTCTGCGCCAGTCGTTGCGTCAAGCGCGTCATGCTCAACAATTTCTAGCGCCGCGACCCACAGATAACGGCGCTGGTACGTTTCTACGGCACCGATGTTCTGAACCTCGTGGCAGCCTTTGAGCGCAGCCGAGCCCATGGGGGACGTGATTGTGATGGTCTGCGGGCCTTGGCCCATTGACTTCAGATCAATGTCGTGAATCGTCATCGTCGCCACATCCTTGTCAAACGACACGATGGCGCACAAGCCGACTTCTCGGAAGACAGTCAGCGCCGGCACGAGAAAGTCACCCAGCTCAAAGTAGTTGTACCCGGCGAACTTGTTGTGCCCGGTCTTGACCAGCTTGAGCGCGTGGAACTTCTCCCGCGCATCGTTCAACTTCGTGTAAACGCTCATCCTCGGCTCCCATTGGCGTTAGGCGATGCATGCTCAGCAATAGCGCTGGCCTGCACAGATTCGTCGGTATCAGGCAGTGCCGCAGCTTCCAGCAGCTCGGCGAACCAGGCGGGCAACTGCGAGTCAAAGTCGGGGGTGGTGTCGTTCATTTCGCGCGCGCTTTCAGTCCAGCATCTGCCGCCATGTAGCCGAACATAGCGGCTGTTTTCAACGCCGCGTCCAGCCTGTCTGGTGTCAGTGCCGCAAAGCCTTCGACGTTGCCGGCTATGGTTGATGCGATCACCTTGGCCGCGATGTAGTCACGCATGCTCATGCCTTCGTGCGTGACTTCGCCCATTGATCCGTGACTCGGGAAGGCCGGGCCACCGTCATCAATCTTGCTGTTCATTTCGAATCCCTTTCTTCTCGCTCAGTGCGGAGTTGTTCCAGCCTGCATTCATCTGCCCAAGCGTCGGCCCTGTCCTGTCTGATTTCGGCCGACTGCTCTGCGCTCATGGGCGGGAGTGCGGCGATCATCGCGCGATAGCGTTCGATGTGGGCCGTTTGGCGCGCTGCGCGCGGGTTGCCGAACTGGCGCTGCAAGTCGGCGGACACGTATGGCGAGGCCATGATTTGTGTGAGGATGTCCATTTATGCCAGCTCGTAGTTGTCCCGCACATACTTCGGCGCGATTGAATAGGGCTTGCTGCCGTCGCTCGGGTAGGCGATGTAGTAGCCGTCTTCCCAGTCATCGACGGTCGAGGGGCTGATTGTCATGAAGCCCTCTTGCGTATCGACAATGAAGGGCTCATTGACAAACCCAAGCTCGACCGTGGTGAGCTTGCGATAGAGCGCGCAAGGCGGGCGGTTGGAAAGAGTGAAGTAGACCATTTGCACTCCGTGTTGGCTTGTTGATGCATCAACTCTACTCAATCCGCACACGATTGCACTAGTGGTTTTCCCTACTTGACGCGCACTTTTTGCAGGCTAGGATTTGCGCATGACTGAAGACAACACCCCAAGCACACCCGAGCAGCACGAGGCGATTCGCCAAGAGGCCGAGTACCGCAGGAACTACATCTTGTGGTTGGCCAGCAGGTTGCGCATGGATTTTGCGCCGCCAGCCATCAGAAAAGCCGCTGCTGCGGAGCTTGAACAACTTGTAGGGGACGGGAAGTGAAGCAAAACGACTGGGTTGGCGATCTGCCACCGCCGCGACCGTTCAAGGACATTCGCAGCACCCGCCCATCGGTCGCCGAAGAAAAGGCGCAACTTTGCCTTGAGCTTGGCGCACTGTGCCATGCAGTTCCGGCCGCGATCCGTGATGGCTCAATCGACAAGACACGCGAATGGATAACGGCACAGAAGGCGGCCCTGAAGATCGCGAAGAACTCGCGCGCCAGTGTTCAGGAATTGACTGCGGCAATCAACAACATGCGGAGGTTCAAATGAAAACCATGCGCGAACGCCTGCTAGACCTGATGCTGCGCCAGTACGTCACCCCGCTTGATGCGCTCAAGCATTGCTGGTGCTTCAGCCTGAGCCAAAGATGCGGCGAGTTCCGGGCTGATCGGGCGTTTTGGGACCAGGCCAGCACTCTTTATCGCACCAAGTTTCCGCGCCCGCCGCTGATCGTGGACAAGTGGGTAAAGCTCCCGGGCGGCAAGCGCGTGAAAGCCTATCGAGCCATCAAATGAACCAAGAGTCGCAATCTACTGCACCAGCCATGGACGGCGGAAACGACGCTGCGGCTTTGCACATTCCCGCTCCGCAGGCGGTAGAGAAGCGTCCAAGGCGGGCGCTAGCCATTCCCATACCGCTTGAGGACCGCTTTCTAGCGCAGCTCGTGATACCGGCCGATATGAGCCGAGCCGAAATGCTGCGCCTGCGCCGAGTTATCTGGACGCTAGCTGCGCCATGGAAAGGCTGAAATGACCCAAGAAAAAGTCTCAATCGCCTGGGAGTGCCAGCACTGCGGTAAGAGAGCGATGTGGAGGTTCGGTAACGGTCTGATCGCGCGCGAATCGACTTGGCTTCTCTGTGAGAGCAACAAATGCCGCAAGATGTCGTTCGGCACTCTTGTCCAGATCGGCCGCAACGCCTACGCGCTGAGCTGGAAATAGGGCTTGACTTGTGTGCAATGCATGGGCTATTCTTTGCATGTTGCCGGCTGGCCCCGGTGGTAGCAGAACCCTCAAGGTTATGCATCCAGCCCCTAAGACGGGCAGCACGGGGCCAGCCGTGGGGTGCAATAACCTTGAGGGTTTTTTGCGTTCTGGCGACCGCACTCCGCGCGTCAGAGGGGGTGTGTTTTGATGGTGGTGAATGCAGCCTAGTCGGGCAGACTGTTAGCTCAAAGGTAGAGCGGGTGGCGTAACTCGTTGCTAGCAAACGATCAAGCCGCGCGGTTGGCGAGTCAGATAAGTCACAGTCCACCACCTTCAAAGCACATCCCCGGGCCTGAATGGGCTGAACGGGGGCGATGTAGTGAGATTTTGCCGCTCCCTAACCGGGAACCATGCAACTCATGCGCGGCGCTGCTGGGGTTTACCTAGGAGGCAGATGAGAGCCCGAAAGGGTGGCTGCAATGCCGGTCCTAGGTCGTCTCGTGTCGTCGTCTGGAACTCAGGGAAACACGTGATGCCTTCCTTGCCTTCTTATGGGGGGTAGGGGGGGTTTCGCCCCAGAATCGCATCGAAATCTAGGGAAAGATCATGTCCAAAGCACTCAAGGAACTCCCTAGGTTAGTGATAGAAGCTAAGCGCAAAGGTTTTAAGGTTTCTGGCGGAACAAACGGCGGCGGATGGCACAGACTTGCTAACGCGCTTGGATACGAGGGTGCCACGACAAAGCTGGAAGCAAAAGTCTTTGTCAGGCAAAAAATCTTGGAAGCGCCTGGGCATCAAACGATTTCCGAAGGGCAGAAAAAGGCATCCTACAAGGCAAGGCAAAAAGTAGAGTCAAAAACAACCTTCTACGCTGGAGACGTTACGGCCGATGAATTCCTATCATCATTCCAATGGCGCAAGGTGCGGATGCAGGCGCTTCTTAGGCATGGCGCTACGTGTCAGTGTTGCGGATCAAGCCCAAAGACGGGGTCCGTTATGAACGTAGATCATGTGAAGCCGCGCAAGTTGTTCCCTGCGCTCGCTCTTGACATAAACAACCTGCAAGTGCTTTGCCATGAATGCAACCACGGCAAGGGCAATTGGGATATGACGGACTGGCGAGAAAAGTCAACTGAGGCGTGAATCCCTCGGTATCACCCTTGCAGAAACTATGGAGAATTCAATGATTGACATAGAGAAAGAAGCCCTCCAGACAAGCGACACGGCAAGGCTTCTTTTCCTGATGAAAGAGATAGACGGACTTGTTGGCGTAAAGGCTGACCGTTACCAGTACGCTGCCGAAGTGGCGAGCGAGCATGGTCGAGAGGAACCAACAGAGCGGGATGAGGTTGACGGCTTTCGCAGGATGATTGACTGCGCCATGTCGGGCGGTGACGAATGACACCACTCCCAGTCTACATAGACCCCGAGGCCTGGTCCGACTACGAAGCCATGCGCCGTCGCATCAAAAAGCCAATGACCCCTCGCATAGTCCGCCAGAAGCTGGCCCTGCTGCAAAAGGTCAAAGACGCCGGCCACGACCCGAACGCCTGGATCGACGCAGCGACAAACGGGCACTGGCTGGACTTCTATGAACCGAAGCCGGCAGAGATCAGTTACAGGGCCAGCAGCGCCGCTGAAAAGACCCTGGAATACTTGGCAAGCCAAACGCCAGAAGAATCGACGCCCGAGCGCCGGGCCGAGGTAGCCGCAATGCTGAGCAAGGCAAAGTCAGCGATAAGGCGGGTTGCCTAGGTACAAACACCTATGGGCCAGCATAAGCAAAATACAGATCATGGAGACATGGAAAACAAACCGACTCCGATGGTTAGGCTGGTGAACGGAGAGAACGAAAATGCAAATACTACCCAACTACAAAGGCCGTCCAAACGACGGTGGCGGCGAAGTGTCAACGTGGGTTGATGGAGTTCTTTCGCGCGGCGGTGGACTTGATAGCGACATTTCCGACAACGCGCAGATGGTCGCAAACCAGTGCTCTGAAGCAATCGGAAGGCTAATTGCGGTGCTGGCTGAAAGAGGCGCGTTGACTGCTCCAGAGGTATATCGAATTGCGCGAGGGTGGCACAACGATGCTGCAACATTTGAAGCCTAACGATAGCCGTGAGCGGTAGACGCCATGACCGACGCAACGAAAATCGAACCACTGCCTGCCGGCGGCCCTCCGCTCGGCGGCGGGGTTGGGCGGCTGTTTGAAAATTGAAAGGATTTAGCGATGGCGCACACACTGACGAAGCTATGGGTTGACGATCAACGACTGCGGCATGATTTGTTGGAAATTCGCGCGGACTTTAGCAACGATAGGCACTATGCATTTCGTGTCGCTCGCCCATTCACGCGAGCGGGCTTGGTGTTGGCGCTGCGCGAAATGGCGGCCTACATTGAAAGCGACCCGGCACTCGACGAGCCGCCCAACGCAGATATCACCGGCTGCCGAAGGCAGTCCGGTGCATAGACGGGTTAGCGGGCGCCCGACCACTGCCCGCAAACAGGAGAAAGCATGAACCCTGAACAAATTGCCCGCGTGGCACATGAAGTGAACCGCGCCTATTGCCAGGCGCTGGGCGACAACAGCCAGCCCGCGTGGGAAGACGCGCCGCAGTGGCAGCGTGACTCGGCCCTGCTGGGCGTGAAGCTGCACACCGAGAACCCTGGCGCCAGTGCCTCGGCCAGCCACGAAAGCTGGATGGCGCAGAAGGTGGCCGATGGCTGGACCTACGGCCCCGAGAAGCGGCCCGACCTGAAGCAGCACCACTGCATCGTGCCGTTTGACGCGCTGCCGGTGGAGCAGCAGGCGAAGGACTTCATCTTCCGCGGCGTGGTACATGCGCTGGCGCACGCGCCTGTCGTGGTGGCCGCGTAACTGAGCCAATGCCGGCGCTGAGTGTATTGGCGCCGGCTAACGATTGCCAATGAGCGGCAGGCGACGGTACCCCGGCGACTGTCCGACTCGATTGGCTTGGTTAGGCTTGGTGGAGAAAACGAGATGACAACGAACCAACAAATTGCACTGTTCTTCGGAACCTTTTGGGGCAGCGCTCTTTGCACATGGCTGTGGATTCGCTGGGCGATGAAGCGCGATGCAAATGCGGAGGCCGAATTCGCGTGCCGCGTTCAACCCGTGGCGCCAAAGTCCGACTCGATTGGCTTGGTTAGGCTTGGTGGAGAAAACGAAAGGACGGTTATGGACAACGGCCAACTGATGGCGTTGCTTGCGCTGATTGGGGTAGGCATTGCCGCTGGTATGTGGATCGGATACGAGGCATGGGGCAGGCACTACAACCACTGGAGGACTGAAGCTAAGCATTTTGCCGCGCTAAGCTTCAAGCAAGAAGACGAATTGATGCGGACGTGGTTCGTGCTTAAGGAGTTCGGCTTGCACCCAGGGCGCACCGACGACACGTTGAGCGAGTGTGTGCGTCGAGCATTGAAGCCTAACGTCGGCGGTAACCGGCTTGCGCCCACAAAGGAGTAACGATGAACGACACCCTTGCCGGCGCAAGTCCGGTTGACCAACCAGTTGGGCGGCACTTGCCGAAGCGCTATGAAGGTGGCCGGATCAAAGGCGGGTGCAGCCTGCACGATGCCGAGAAGCCCGAGCTTTGCCAGAAGCACCTGCAACGCTGCCCAGAACCTCGCACGGTTGACTGCTGCGGCGTGGTGGACGAGCACGACATCATCGAGTGCAGCCGCTGCGGCAAGCAGTGGACGGTGCCGTGCAACTTTGACGAGGACTACTCATGACGTACTCGTGGCTGGTGGAGAACTTCACCAAGGACGGGAAGTCCACCGGGCTCTACATGGCCTGTCAAGTGAACATGACCGTGACTGCCGACGTGAACGCGGCGCGCAAGTTCCGCAGGCAGATCACGGCCGAATTCCGCGCGCTGGACATGAAGGAAAAGCATCGCGGCGACTGGAGGCCTGTGGAGCACGGCTTCGATGACAGCAAGCCGCCCAACGCTAGGTTAAGCGGGAGACAACGGCCGTGACGCTGCCGACGAAGCGCACAGGTGCGGATAGCCGTTGGCTCTCCGCTTGAACCGACAGTTAGGCCCCTGTATCCGAAGCGAACCAACAAGCAGGACTTGACACATGGAAACGGACCTTCTTGCGCTGCTTGGCTTCGTGCTGATGCCGGCGCTGATTTGGTGGATTGAGGGGTGAGCCATGAATGAGCCAATTGCGTGGATGGTTACGAACGACGACGGCCAAGACGCCTACGTGACAGCCGACCCATCGCTGGCCTCAAAGGGGCAAAGAGCCTTGGCGCTGTACGCCACAGTGCCGGCCGCCCAACTGGAGCTAGAGCGAACTGCGGCAGCGCTGGCTTTGGAGTTGGCAGAGGCGCGACATGCGCTCGAAAAGCTACGCAACCCGCACCCGAGGCTGCGCGTCGAATATTGGACAGGACAGTGGTGGGAGCCGCTGCAAGGAGAAGCGCTTGACGCGACTCTTGCCGCGCTGGAGCCGGCCCCGAAATGGTCGGTGGCTCTTGGGGCCTAACTCTCATATGGACCAACCGCTCTAGATACCGTGGGAGCGTATGCAGTCAAAACCAGCGCCAGTGCTTGCTCTGCTGGATGCTCGACACACGTATACGAGAAGTTGACATAACAACCGCGCATGACTTGAGCCACAAAAGACAAATAGGGGGAATGCTATGCACGACTTTGTTTTATGGATGATCGCAAGCGCGTTAATTGGCGTTGTCGCTGCGTCTGCGTTCTGGATATGGGTTATTAGGGTTGGAAGTCACGCGGCCAACGAAGACTAAATTCTTCACAGAATACCGCAAAAGCAAGGGTAAATCCCGATATGCGGATGGCTGGTGAGGGCCGATAGTAGAGGCATCAGCAACCGGAGCAAATGCGATGAACCTGCACGACAAGATCATGAACATTCGCGTCAATCTGACTGAATTGGCATCCTCTCTATACGCCGGAGACACTGCGCTCGCGTACAAGGTCGGACACCGCGACGCCCGTCACGCAGCCGCCGAACTGGCGAGCGAAGCGGATGCGCTGATTGCGGAGTTGGGAGCTGCGCTGCGCGCCATCGCGCAATTCTCAGAATATGAGCCGGCCGGTCCTGCTGCGCGAACTGCGCAGGCTGCAATTGCCAAATTGAAGGCCACGAAATGACCCGCTCCACCGCACCCGATAAACTGTGGCACGAGCTGCGCAAGGCTGCGTGCGCGCATTTGCAGGCTGAACTTGATTACGAGCGCTGCCATGGGAATGATGTTTCTGAGCAACACAAATTCGAAGTTCTGCAATTCATGATTTCCAGGCGACGGGCTGCCATTAACGCAATCGTCGCAGCCGAACAAGCAAAGGAACAGCCGTGAACGCACTCGCACTCAAGATGGAACGCATGGCCGCAGCACGCAGGCACGAAGCCGAGCGCATGCTCAAGGCCCGCGTGATGGTTTCGACTGGGCCTGAGCAAGACCATTACATTGAATGGCTTCTGGCGCGCCACCCGAAGAAGGCGGGGCCAGCAAAAGAGAAGGCATCTGCCGAAGGTGACGCATTCATTACCGTGAAGGCGATTGCCTTTGCTGGCGCCGATCCGGCCGACCCATATGCTCCATTCAAAGAGGCTCTGAAGGCCGGGAAGACGGTGCAATTTAATTATGATCCTAGCGTGACCGATCGATGGTTTGATTGTCAGGTGCGAGCATACGCGCTTGACTTCCAATTTCCGCCGCACATGTACCGCATCAAGGAATAACCATGCCGCGCCATCTAAATCGAGAGCGCAGCCCCGACACAGTACGAGGCGCCTTGCAATGCCTCGCAGAGGCGGCGGCCGAGCGCCAGCGCGTGAAATCCTGGGCGAGCCAGCCGCGCAGAATCCAGCGCAGGCGCATGAGCGATGCGACGAAGGCAAGGCTGTACCTGGCCGGCACGATTGTGCTAATGGCCGGAATCGGCGTGATGCTGGCCTGGAGGGGGTGAGCCATGATGACGCAATCCGAGTGCCTGGCCCGCTGCAAAGCTGCCGGCGAGACCTGCAAAAACAGCCCGGCAGGCTGCACATGCCACGCCCTGAGCGCATACCAGCCGACACTGGCGCCAGATCAGCCACCGCTCGAAACCGCGCCTGGAGACCTGAGCGAATGGCACAAGGAGCCGGAAGGTACGTGCTGGGTTTGCTTGGCAACCGCATTTGCTGCCGTTCTGAGCGCAATTTTTGTGATTGCGGCGGTTGCAAATGTCGTGATCGAGTTGCGCAAGATTTGGCCTTAACCATTGCCATGCGCCAGCACTCGCTAACAGCCATACCCATACCAGAGGTATTCGAACCACGCAAAGAGGCCGACAAAGAAGCCCTGCGCATGCTGTGGGCGATAGCTTGGCACAAGACACACCCAGGCGCCGAGCTGCCGGCCGGGATGGAGTGGGCGCAGACAATGCCGGCAGAAATTCAAGACGATCGACAAATCTAAAACTGGGGAAATACATGAAAACACCAGCGCAGTCCGCGCTTGAAGAAGTTGGCGCCTGGGATCACAGAGGCGATTCTGTGGCGGAACGTTACGATGAAATCCACGGTCCTGGCGCTTGGGCGGGGGCGATATCAAATGCCGCTCTTGCATCTCGGGAAACATCGTCTGAGATTGATATCAATGTCGATTGCGGTGAAGCCGGACACGATGAGGCGCGCTGCGGAAATGCCTCCTGCTGTCGATCTGCCAAATGATGCGCAAACCTAGGGTTTGTCCCTAGAAAAAAAGGCTTGCATGCTGCGTTTGTTGTGCTACAGTAATGGCATAGCAACCGGAGAACGACATGCGTGCAGCCTACGAAGTTCGGAACCCTTCTTTCAGCGACATGAACATTGAGCAGCAGATCGACGCTGGCATCAGCGACTGGTGCGCCGAGGATGACGAGGGTCACGAGTTCTTCGGCCAATCGCGCGATGAGGCCGAGCACGCCAGATTGATGTATGTCAGCCATCGCGCGCCGAGGCTTGATCGCAGCGAGGCCGATCCAGCGTCGCGCTTTTTGGGGTTCTGATGAATGCGCCAGTCAAAAAGCCACGTGGGCGACCAGTAGTTCCACACCACCTACAGCGCGTGCATGTGCCCCTGCGGCTGCCGCGCTGGCTGGCTGAGTGGATGAGCAACCCTGACCCTGAATGGAACCGTACTTTCATGATTGAACTGGCGATTCGAGAGCACTTCAAGCCGTGGGAGCCGAAATGAAACTCGAAATTGGTATTAAAGAGGATCGCGTCAGCTTTGTGGCGAGCGATGGGCGAATCATGTTTGAAGTGAAGCCCGGGAAAGACGGCAAAAGCATTGAAGTGCGCGGCGTGGAAACATGTTTGGTGGATGGCGTGCTTTACTCCCAATTCATCGACATCCGGCCGATTGTAGGTAATTGTGTGCAGATTATGGTGCGCCTCTATGATGAATGAAATCATCCTAGGTCTGCATTTGCTGAGCGCCCACGCCCCGGCAATCGAAGGCCAGAACAACACCAACTTGGGTGTGTACGCGATCTACAACGGATGGACGGCCGGCGCATACCGCAACACCTTGCGCCGCAACAGCGTGTACTTGGGCTATCAATTCGAGGCGCCGGGTACCCCATTTAGCCTCACAGTTGGAGCTGTTAGCGGCTATCACATCACCCGCACGCCGATGGTCGCCAAGGATCAGGCGTGCAAGGTCCGGCAATCAGGCGACGGCTGCGATCTGGTGTGGGTCGAGGGCATGACCAGCAAGAAATGGACGCCGATGCTGGCCCCCAGCGTCAAATTCGGGCCGGCGCGGCTGTGGTGGATTCCGGGGACGCGCAGGGATTCTGTGCTGCATTTTTCGGTCGAAATGGAATTCTGATGTGGCCGTTCAAGAAAAAAGAGTCAAAAGAGCCGATAGAAGACCTACGGCATGCCGCTATCGAAAAGATTGAGGGCTTTAGGAAAATTGGGGAAACATTCAACTACCTGGGCCGCACTTGTGTTGTGACAGGGCATCAAGAGCTTATCCCTATGTTGGGGGTTATGCCTATGCTCAGGTGCGATTACGCAGATGATGCAGGGGTGTTGCATTCAATTAAGTTTCTTCCTCACGAATTGCCGGCTTTGATTGCTCAACAGTCGGGCGAGTGGGAGTTTTGATGAAGCACGACCATCGTCAGAGCATTTGGATAATCGGTGGGGGGTGGTTGTGGTGTTATCGATGTGGCGCCATTCGCCCGAATTTGCCGGGGCGCAGGATGTGGGATAAGCCTACTGGCTTGAATGGCGAAAATCCGGCAATGCGTGAAATTTGCTACACTCCGGGCATGCGCAAGATCACAAACCCGGACTCTGCCGCTCCCCAAGTGGAGCGCCCGCTGTAGTGTGACCGCACCAACGCCTGGACTAGCTATCCGGGCGTTGCTGTTTGAAAGGACAGAATGAGATACGAAGATGGGGTTCCGGCAGATATTGGCGATCTATACGAATCGCCGGCAGCAAACAGCCCAAACAGTTGCGACAACATCGAGGTTCTAATGTCGCACATACGGGCGCTATCGGCATTTATAGCGCAGCTCGACAAGCGGGTAATGGTGCTTGAGGTCCTGGCTGACGAAGACGAATGACACATAAAAACCATTGAAATCACATTCAGAGTCGGCGACCTGTCAAGAAACGATGATGGTGAGCCAGTTTGGACAAATGAGCGCAGGCACTGGCCGGTGATGATTAGTCACACAGGCAAGGACTACGAGAAAACAATCCACGAAGCAACATCCATGTTTGAGCGCGAGCTGCGCAATCACATCGCCATGGACAACCCGGATGACTTCGTGTTTGTGGCAGAATAGTGCCATGTAGACCAACCCGAGAGGGAGTCAGTGGACGCTAACAAGTCTCAAGTAGGCGGAACTAGACCAAAAACAGGCGGCAGAGGGCCGGGGGTTCCAAACAAGGCCACAGGGGACGCCAGAAAGGCCATTGCTGCCTTCGTAGATGGCAATGCACACCGCCTTACAGGCTGGCTCGATGAAGTCGCCAATGGCATCCTAGAGCCTGGCGAGAATCCCGAGAAGTACGTAGTTCCACCGAACCCTGCTCGGGCGTTCGAGATGTTCCAGAGCGTGGTCGAGTACCACATTCCCAAGTTGGCTCGGACTGAGCACACTGGCGAAGGCGGAGGGCCGGTGAGGTTCCAGCAAATCAAGCGCACCATCGTTGACCCGAGTGAGTGAGCTAGATTTCAAGACAGCGCGCGTATTCAAGCCGCTGTTGCCGCCGAACAGATACAAAGGCGCATGGGGTGGCCGAGGTAGTGGCAAATCTCACTTCTTCGCTGAAAAGCTCATTGAAGATTGCATGGCAGAGCCCGGCGACTTCGGGGTTGGAATGCGGGCTGTATGCATACGGGAAGTGCAAAAGGACTTGGCCCAGTCGTCAAAGTTGCTGATTGAGTCAAAGCTGCTCAAGTACGGGATTGGCGAGGCAGACGGTTTCAAGGTATTCCGAGACTTGATCGAAACCCCGGGTGATGGCCTGATCATTTTCAAGGGGATGAACGACTACACGGCCGACAGCATCAAGAGCTTGGAGGGATTCAAGCGGGCCTGGTGGGAAGAAGCCCAAACAGCTACCGGCGCATCGCTCGGCCTGCTGACCCCAACGCTTCGTGAATCAGGCTCAGAGCTGTGGTTTAGCTGGAACCCTAAGCGCAAGACAGACCCAACCGATGTGATGCTGCGTGGACCAGAGCGCCCGACCGGGGCAATCGTGGTCAAGTCAAACTGGCGCGATAACCCTTGGCTGACTGACGAACTGAAGCAGGAGCGCCTTGATTGCTTGCGCATGAAGCCAGACCAGTATGAGCACATTTGGGAGGGCGACTACGTTTCTATCGTTGATGGCGCCTACTTCGCTAAGAACCTGACGCAAGCCAAGGCAGAGGGGAGGATAGGTAGGGTGCCTGCTGACCCGCTGATGACGTACCGCGCATTCGTGGATATCGGAGGTACGGGCGCAAAAGCCGACGCCTTTGCAATGTGGGTCGCCCAGTTCATTGGCCGTGAAATCCGCGTTCTGAACTACTACGAAGCCCAGGGCCAGCCGCTATCTGTGCACATGCAATGGCTGCGAAGCAAGGGCTACGTGCCTGAGAACACCAGTATCTGGCTACCTCACGATGGCGCCACAAACGACCGGGTGAACGATGTTTCATTCGAGTCCGCAATCGGCAAGGCGGGATACTCTGTGACTGTGGTTCCAAACCAAGGAAAAGGCGCGGCCGGTGCTAGAATTGATGAAGCCCGCCGATTGTTTGGTGCGATGTGGTTTAATGAGGAAACTACAGAGTCAGGCCGGGCCGCGCTGGGTTGGTATCACGAAAAGCGTGATGACGTGAGAGGAATTGGGCTAGGCCCTGAGCATGATTGGGCCAGCCACGGGGCAGACGCATTCGGGCTCATGTGCGTTGTATATGCTCCGCCTGGCGAAATGAAGCCGCTTGTCTACAAGAACCGGAGGGTTGCATGAACCGAGAAGATATCGCCCTAGGTCTGAAAATGGTAGCGATGGGTCGATTGAATCACCCGGCAGCCGATGCCCTCTGCGAGGCTCTTGCGGTAGTTCTGGCGACCCCTGAAGAGCGCTTGGCGATGACTGTGCAAGACTCGCCGATAGCCACCTACGTCGAGGTAACGCCGGAAACCCTGCCGGCGCACGTTGCATCGGTTATCAAAGGCAAGAAAGCCAAGTAATGGCAAAAATGACCGAATCAGACCTGCTCAGCTTCCTAGAGGCCGAGGCAGATTCGGCATTTGAATATATGAGTGGCCCGGCCGCTCAGGAGAGAGTCAGGGCAATGCGCGAGTACATGCGCATGCCATACGGCAACGAAGAAGAGGGCCGCTCAAGCGTAGTTGCCTCAGATGTTTTCGACAGCGTTGAGGGCATGCTCCCTGATCTGATCGAGGTATTCGTTAGCACCGACGAAGCCGTGCGGTTCGACCCTGTTGGCCCCGAAGATGAAGCTGGGGCGAAGCAGGCGACCGATGCCTGCAACTACGTGTTCTACAAGCAGAACAACGGCTTCCTGACCCTCTACACAGCCGGCAAAGATGCGTTGATGCTGAAGACAGGCGGGGTCAAGTGGTATTGGGAAGAAAAGCGCACGCCCAGCTTCTCGACATACCGCGACGTGCCGGAAATGCAGCTCGCCATGTTCATTATGAGCAACCCGAGCGCAGAAATCCTTGAGCAGACCGAAAAGCCGCAGCCTGATGGCACGATGGCATTCGACATCAAGGTGAAGACTGTCGAGAAAAAGGGCAAGGTCTGCGTAAGCAACTTCCCGCCCGATGAGCTGCGAGTAAGCCGCAAGCACAATTCAGTGCTGCTCGATGAGTGCCCATATGTTGCCCATGTTTGCAAGCGCTCCAAGAGCGACATCATGCAGATGGGCTATCGGGTATCTGATGAGGACATCAAGGCAGCCGAAAGCGAGGAAACCACGCAAGACGGCGAGTTGCGCGAGATTCTGCGCAATGACTACCTGACCCGCAGCAATGATGAGAGCTTGGACAAGTCGCAAATATCAGGCTGGCTGCGCGAAGAATATGTACTTGTTGATTTCGATGGCGACGGAATTGCAGAGCGCAGACGAATCATGCGCCTGGGCCAGAAGATTCTCGCCAACGAGGAATGCAGTCACGTTCAGATCGCGGCGTGGACACCGTACATTCTGACGCACCGCTTTGAAGGGATAAGCGTTGCCGATCTGACCAGCGATTTCCAGCGTATCGGAACAGAACTGGTCAGGCAGAATCTGGACAATATTGACTTGGGAAACAACAACGAGACCGTTGTACTTACGGACTCGAATGGAAACCCGCTAGCAAACATTGACGACCTCTTAAACCGCCGACCAGGTGGGGTGATACGCGAGCGGGTTGCTAATGCAGTTCGGCCATACTTCGACAGAGCGAAAAGTATGGACACGAGTGGTTTCGCTGAGATGATGCACGCGGCCAAGGAAAACCGTACTGGATTCACGCGCTATAGCCAGGGCCTGGACGCTGACAGCCTGAACAAGACGGCGCACGGCCTTCAGCAGATCATGAACGCCAGCCAGAAGCGCATGAAGCTGATGGCCCGCATCATGGCCGAAGCCCTTGTGGCGCCGATGTTTCGGGGCATCTTCAAGACGCTGACCGACTACTGCATGGAAAAGCTCAGTTTCCGCATGAACGGGAAATTCGTGAGCTATGACCCGCAGGAATGGCGCGACGGCTATGACATGACCATCAATGTCGGTATCGGATCGGGCGACAAGCTCCAGCAAATGCAAATGCTTGGCGGGATCGAGGCTGCACAGGCCGCAATCATCCAAGGCGGCGGCATGGGCACGCTGATTACTCCGATGAACATCTACAACCTGCAAAAGCGCAAGATCGAGCTTGCAGGCTTCAAAGACCCAGGCGAGTTCATAACGCAGCCGCCCGAGCAGATGCCGCCGCCCCAGCCGCCGCCGCCCGATCCGAAGGTGGCAATCGATGGCGCCAAGCTCCAGCAAGACGGCCACAAATTCCAGGCAACCCAGCAGGCTGACGCGCAGAAATTCCAGGCCGAAACAGCCTTCAAGGCTGCCGAGGCCGAGAAGCAGCGCCAGCATGAATTGGCGATGGAAAACATGCGCCTACAGTTCCAGGCTGGAATGAAGCAGATGGAACGCGCAATGGTCAAGGAAGACGAAGCAGACTCTGTGGAAGCCGAGAAGAAAGAGCCTGAAAACCTCATGCTCCAGGCAATGATGCAGGCGCTACAGACTCTCGCGGCGCCCAAGGTAAAACAGGCGCGCGCAGTCAAGCAGGGCGACGGGACATGGATCATGGAAAGCATTGAAGAAACGCAAACGGAGACGAACCAATGAGCGCATCAAACAGTTTCGAAAACGGGCTAATGCTCCTGTTGTTCAACAACACGACCTATGCAAACTGGGGCGACGCAACCGGCCTGCGAGGCACCACGACTGCGGGTAGCCTATTCGTGGCTCTACACACCGCAGACCCCGGCGAGGCGGGAAGTCAGACTACCAGCGAGGCCACCTATACCGGCTATGCGCGTGTTGCTGTGGCGCGATCTGGCGCCGGCTGGACGGTATCAGGTACGGCCCCGACTCAGGCGGCAAATGCTGCGGCAGTGACGTTCGGGCTGTGTACGGCCGGCACGAACACTATCACGCACTTCTCGGTTGGGCGGGACACATCGGGCGCTGGTGAAATTCTGGCATCCGGTGCGCTGACTGCGAACCTGGCCGTGTCTGCGGGCATCACGCCGAGCTTTGCTATCGGACAACTGACTGTGACGCTGGACTAAATCATGCTGCTAGGCTCAAGCACAAGCCATAAATTCCAACTGGTCTACGGGGCTGCGGCATCCGTAGACTTAGAGGTTTCCGGGTCTAAGTGCGTTGTCAGCACGGCATCGCCACCTGTTGTTGACGGCACGAATACCGATCCATTCGTTCTTGCAAGTCTGACCACAGCAGCCGGCGCAACAGCCGATATCGTCAGTGGAATAGCTAGTACCAAGACACGGATCATGGAATGCAATGTCCGCAACAAGGATGCGAGCAATTCTGTCTCTATCACGCCGCGCAGAACCGATGGCACGAACACGACTGATGGCCCGACGATGGTTCTACTGGCCGGCGAATCTGCCCTGTATGACGGCGCGCGCTGGTTCCATTACTCCACCGATGGGGTGATCAAGACCAGCACCGGGCCGGTAAATATCCAAACATTCACCAGTGGCACGAGCAACTGGACAAAGCCGACTGAATTTACGCCTACTTTCGTTGAAGTCGTTTGCATCGGTGGTGGTGGCGGCGGCGGCGGTGGTGCAAGCCAGACCGGCGCGGTAGTTCGCACGGGCGGGTGCGGCGGCGGTGGTGGCGCCTACGTCAAGGAAACAATGAAGGCCAGCGAGCTGGGCGCGACCGTATCGGTTACGGTTGGTGCTGGTGGTACTGCTGGATCAGGCGGGGCATCTGGAGCTGACGGGACTGCTGGCGGAATTGGCGGCGCATCCAGCTTCGGGACGATCACACAGGCATTTGGTGGTGGTGGCGGGGCCGCTGGGGATAATGCCGCAAGCGCAGGTGGCGGCGGCGGTGGTGGAAGCGCAGGGCTGGCGGGGACGTCAGGAACGACTGCGGCCGGGGTTGGCGGCGGGCCTGGAACACCAACAACTTGTTCTGGCAGCACCGGCAATACCGGAAGCATCACGGCAACGGCTCCAACGGGAGCGGAGCGAGGCGGCGGCGGTGGTGGTGGGCACACAAACGTCCCTGCGAACAGTCCTGGTGGCACGAGCCTGAAGGGTGGTGGCGGTGGCGGTGTTGGCGGTGGCGCAACTGTAGCCCCGGCAACCGTCAATGCAACTGCTGGCGGGGCAAGTAACTCTTATGCAACTGCTGGCGGCGGGGGTGGAGCGGCCGGCACATCCGGTGCGGCGCCTACTGCCGGGACGGCCGGGGCTGATGGCGATTCGCTTAGGTCTGGTTCTGGAGGCGGGGGCGGCGGCGGGACAATCACAGCCAACACGAGCGGTGCGGCTGGCGGTGCTGGCGGAGCCTGCGGAGGCGGTGGTGGAGGCGGTGGGGTCGGAGCCAACACGGGCACAGGTGGTGCCGGTGGTGTTGGCGGACGCGGAGAGGTTCGCGTCTACACTTGGTAAGGCGCGATGGCTCAAACCATCACGCTTGGCGCAACTGCGGTCCCGGTCGGTACTCGGGTATTCCTGATCGACGGCGTGCCAGGAAATAGCGTAGGTTTCGAGCTGATCGTCGGCCGTGATGCATCGTGGCTGCCTGCCGGGAAGATGTTCGATCTGATGCTTGAAATCGCCATTGCTGGCGGCGCCTTCCAGCACTGGATGACATTTGGAGTTGGCGGCAGCCCAGCTACAGATAGGCAGGGAAACCCAACAACGGTATGGACCTGCAAGGGCGAATGGCCCGGCGAGAATGACGGCACAGGCCAAAACAGGCGCCGCGTGCTTCGCGCAACTGATCTGCGAATCACTCTTGATGTAGTGCGCGCCTTCACGATCAACTCTCTCAGCCTGCGCACGGTGTAGCGTGGCAATCACCTACCGCTCCGATACCGGCACCCTTCGCGCCGACAATGTGACTGGCGCGCAGACGGTGAGCTTCGTCACCACGCAGCCCAGCGCTGGTGACTTGGTGGTGGCCGGTGGGGTGTTCTACCCGAGCGCGAGTTCCACGCTTGTCGTCACCGACAACCAGGGCAACGGAACCTATGCCAACGATGCGATGCGCGACCACGCGGCCGGCACATCGTTTCCGACGACTGCTTCATACGTCTGCTTGTCGAGTTTTGATGGCGTTGCCGCGAGCGGGACATTCACGATGTCCTTCAACACGCAGACGGCGAACTCCTACTATCTGTGTGGCGCGATTGCGTTCAGCCAGGCCGAGACGTCATCGGCGCTAGATGTATCGACTGGCGCGACGATTGTTGACCCAGGCGTCGGGCAAACCTCGATCAGCACCGGATCGACAGCGACAACGGCCCAGGCGGATGCGGTAGCCGTGAGCGTCTACGGGTACAGTGGCGGCACCAACCTCGCGCCCCTGGCTGCGACAGGGTTCACGATAACCGCATCGTCCACGGACACGGCTGGAGGCGTTGGCGCGTTGGGATACAAGATTCTGTCCGCCATCGGAACTCAATCCGCGACGTGGACGTTTGCGCTCAGCGGTAGTGCAGACGATCATGCAACAGTGATCGCGGTCTATAAGGGCGGCACTGCGGCGCCAGGGTTGCCATCTTACAAAATCAATCAGCGCGAGCTTATGGAGTTGATAGCGGAAATGTCCGAGACTCGGCCAAATCGCACCGAGTTATACGATGTGCGCGCATGGTTCTAGGCCATGAGTAATAACACGTACCTGATTGTCGAGAAGTGGTTTGCCGATGAGCTAGAGGCGGCAGTTTCCGGCTCGCCAGGCGCAATGTCCGGTACTGCCGCGATCACATTTGCGCAGACTGGAGCAATTACAGGCGTTGGTGCCATGGCGGCAACGCCTGCCGTTGTCTTTGGGCAGACTGGAACACTTCGCGGCGCTGGCGCACTAGCCGGAACAACTCCGCTCATATTCGGCCAGACTGGCGCACTTGCGGGTGCTGGCAGGCTAATCGGATCGGCGCCCATCGTCTTTGGGCAAACTGGTGCGATTGTTGGCTCAGGGGCAATGGCCGGAACTGCTGCGCTGACCTTTGGGCAAACAGGCACGCTTGTCGGCAGCGGAGCGCTAGCCGGCTCGATAACGATCACATTCGGACAAACCGGCGACCTGCAAGACCTGAGCGGCGGCTCCGGTGCGATGGTCGGTACGGCCGCACTTGTGTTCGGCCAAACCGGCGCATTGACCGGCTCGGGCGCTCTAGTCGGCTCGGCTCCGGTCACGTTTGCACAAACGGGCACGATTACAGGCGCCGGGGCGCTTGCCGGTACTGCGCCATTGATTTTCGGCCAGACGGGCGTGCTTGGCGGTTCTGGTGCGCTGGCTGGTACTTCTCAGTTAGTGTTCGGGCAGACAGGTGCGCTCGCCGGATCGGGGGCCTTGGCTGGGACTGCGCCAATCGTTTTTGGCGGCAGCGCAACGGCCGACACGCCATCCGGGGCGATGACTGGCACGGCGACGCTTCTGTTCGGGCAGTCTGGAACGCTGATCGGGGCTGGCGTACTGGCCGGGCTGGCGGAAATATTCTTTGGTGGAAATGCGACGGCAGATCAGCCGGCACCGACTGGTGGCGGACACGGATTCGAAATTGGCGGCGAGGCCCCGAGAAAGAGACGCAATCTTGTCTACATTGTAGAGGATGAGCCGCGCAGCTCGGCCCGCAGAATCGCTCCAGTAAGCCGAGTGTCGGCCCTATCTGCCGCTGAGGCGCGCGCCAAAGTTGAAGAGATAGTCAAAGCGGCGGCAACAGAGCACGCGGCAACCAGAGTTTCCAAGGATGTGCGCTTCGGGTATGTCCGCTCGGCCCTGAAACCGATACTGCCGGCAATCTCAGGCATTGACTGGGTGAGCATGTATAAGCTCGCCTATGAAAACGCGCTTCTGGAACAACTTAGAATCCAGGAGCAAATTGCAGACCAACTTGACGAGGATTCGGCAATAGCATTCATGCTGCTGAATATGTGAACATGGACGACAACAAGCTGCAATCCGACATCATCCGCGCCGAGAAGGCGCGCCTATTACTGGACAGCGACCTATTGATTGAGGCGCTGGACACCATTGAAAAGGACGTGGTTTCCATGTGGGGCGATACCCCGGCAAGGGACAAAGACGGCAAAGAAGCTCTTTGGCAGCTCTACAAAACCTCGCAGAAGTTCCGTGCCCTTCTGCTTGGGTATATCGAGACTGGAAAATATGCCCAGTCCGAACTGGCGCGCTATGAAAAGCATCAATCCAAACTCCGCGCCCTGTTCCGGGCTGCATGAAAGGTAAACCATGAGCGACCAAGCAAACACGGCAGTCGATCCCGAGACCGATCTTCTCAAGGCGCTGGGCGATGAGCCAGAAGCGAATGATGAAGAAGGCGCGGAAGTAGAGGCTAAGGCAAAGCCTGAAGATGAGCCGAAAGACGAGCCAAAGGCCGATGAACAAGACCTTGGCAAGTACGTTATCACCGTCAAGGATGAAGAAGGCAAGGATGTAGAGAAAGAGATTAGCGTTGAGGAATTGGCGAAGGGCTACATGCTCCAAGCCGATTACACGCGAAAAACTCAAGAAGTCGCTACACAACGGCAGAATCTTGAGGTACAGTTCACCAAAGCCTTGAAGGAACAGCAATCCCAAGCGGTTGAGAGAATCAACCAGCTCCAGGAACTGGTACTAAGCCAGGCGGCCCCCGAACTCAACGGGGTGGATTGGGTATCTCTCAGCGTTCAAGACCCGGCCCGTTTCGTTCAGCTCCAGGCCCGGCAGCAGCAGGTAAACCAGACCTGGCAAGCACTTGAGCACCAGAAGGCCCAACATCAGCAGGCGCAAGAGCAGCAGATTGCCGGGCTCGTGGATCAAGTCTTTCGACAATCCGATGAGATTCTGAGCAAGAACATTCCGAACTTCGATGGTGCGAAGACGGAACAGCTACTCTCAGACGTACAGAAGTCGATAGGCTGGAGCCGCGCGGACCTTAAAACCGCAGCGCACGCCCTCGCTAAAGCAGGAATGCACCCCGGCACATTGGGGCAAGTTCTCTTGCTGGCCCACAAGGCAATCCAGTTCGACAAACTTCAGTCCGACAAGCCAGCTGCGCTCAAAAAGGTTGCCGCCGCGCCGAGGATCATCAAGCCCGCCGCGCCGCAGCCGAAGCACACAAACCGCGAGGCAGTTCAACGGCTCCAGAAATCTGGACGAATCGATGACTTGGCTCGCTTGCTATGAAGAGGCGACTAAATGGCTCAGCCAGCAAATACCTTCG
>Ga0181337_1000021_pt1 | contig 43457 bp, 53 predicted proteins | sample Sp13VDMM15DD_FD_168302 | JGI IMG/M metagenome (GOLD analysis project Ga0181337, IMG submission 168302) | Freshwater viral communities from Lake Michigan, USA - Sp13.VD.MM15.D.D | ecosystem: Environmental > Aquatic > Freshwater > Lake | place: USA: Michigan | collected 2013-04-23 | reverse complement strand
AGACGTCAGACTCACTTGCTTAAGCTGTGCATGTTGACAGCTGCTTGCAATCTGCGCACAGAGATGAATGCTGAGGATGTTCTGTTTGCCAACACGCTGCTGACATTCACTGAGCATCGTATGCCCAATGCAATGGGCGAGTTCGGTAAGAGCAAGAACTCTGACGTTGCTGCTCGTATCCTTGCTGTGTTGTCAGAGGCTGGCAAGCCAGTAGATATCAATGATCTTTGGAAACAGGTTCAATCTGACCTTGATCGTATTGACGATCTGAACAAGATTATGGCTGGTCTTACACAAGGCGGTAAGGCTCAGTATGTTTCACGCAGCAGGACTAGTGATGCTCAGGGATTCTTGCCAGTGCGCAGGATGCTCAGCAACAAAGCTATGTACTGTGATTTCAAACTCCTCAAAGAAAGTGGGATGACATGAACAAGATAACGGTGAGCAAGAAGCAGGCTGAGTTCCTCAAGCAGCAGGGGCGTGATCCACGTAGCGTCAGCATGGATGATGTTCGTGCGTATCGCAAGATGCCTGTGATTTCTGATCTGGATGCCATCAAGCGTCACAACGAAATGATTGATGCTAAGAAGGCTGCAAAGAAAGCGAGGAAGTAATGGCTATTGGTGTTGGCTCGCCACCTTACGGCAGCATTCAACCAAGAGCTTGGGGTACTGTTAGTCTAACTCCTAGCTTGCAATCTTGGGTAGAGAAGCACAGCTCATTCATGCTTGGTTGCAGAATGTCTCAAGCTCCTGCCAGCATGACTACCTTTGAGCAGTTCCAAAAGAACACAGGCAAAGGCCTGAAGGAATACAAGGACTTCTGCGATGGTCAGCTGTTTGACATGGACCTGCGCAGGCAGTTAGGAGAGCCACATGGCAAGGTATAGCAAATCCCACACGGGAGTTCCTGGCCCAAGCGGTGGCTACAAACCTGTGACCTGCCGTGAATGCGGCAGCACAGTTCGACTGTTTGTGCAGTGTCAGAAATGTCTACTGCGCTTCATCAACGCCACAGACGTGGCATCCAAATCAAGCTATTACAAGCCTGAGCATCTTCACCAACAAAGGAGTTACTGATATGATTTCCCAATTCGCAAAAGACATTCGCAAGTTCAACACCATGTATGGCTTGCCAGTGAATGACTTCCCAACCATTCCCTTTCGGCTGCACATAGATAAGGGCACAACTCGCCAGCAGCTGATCGACCGGCTCAAGCAATTCAAGAAGATTCTGCAAGATGAGATCAAAGAAGTTGACGACATTGTTGACAAGGTGGAAGCTGGCGAAGAGCCGCTGGACATTCTTACTGATCTTGCCGATTGGCTTGGTGACATTCAAGTGTTCTGTGCCAGCGAGATGCTGAAGTTTGGCTTGGACAATGAGATGGTGCTGTCTGTCATCATGTCCAGCAACTTCTCCAAGCTGCAAGCTGATGGCACTGCGCTGATGATTGACGGCAAACTGCAGAAAGGTCCAGGCTACTGGAAACCTGAGCCGAAGCTCAAGCGCTTGTTGCAAGCCGCACTTCACGCAGCTGAGGAAGGAGAGCAGACGTGAACTACGATCTGATCTATATGTTTGCTACCAACAACAAGCTTGACTACAATGAGCTTTGTGAGTTGGTGAAGCAGGCAGCTACTCCGCAGCCCGCAAGTGAACCAGCGCAGGCACGCGAGTGGGGCAAAGATAACTTGAATTGCGCCGTGTCTTGGAATAGCTTCAATCTCTTTGGAGATGATAAGTCCGTAGCTGAGCTGCGCCGGTTGATTCACATTGATGGCTGCTATGCTGATTTGCAGCGCGTGCTTGCCGCTGAGAAACAAAAGCCATGAACCTGATCTACCTCAACCACTGGCGTGCAATCGTTACCTGCACCAACAAGGGCATTCTTGTTCTTGATGTTGTTGCAGATAGCGAAGCAGAAGCTAAGGGCAGAGCAGACACTGCTGCTGTCACGCACCTTGGTGCAGAAGGTGTGCAGAATGTCATTGTCATGCGGCACGTTGACATGCCAATCGAATGGCTGAATCGCAAAGTCAACCATCAAGCCACCAAGCACTAAAGAAAAAGCCCCCAAGGAACTTAATCCAAGGGGGCTTTTTTACGTCTGGACTTTTTACCAGCTTACTCTTGCGGAACTTCCTGCTGCGGAGACAGCGCCTGACTGCGGTAGTCTTCAATCAAGTCGCCACCCATGATTGATTGCAGCTTGCGACTGTATGGATTGCCCATCTTGTTTGCCATCTGATTCACAATGCTGACGTTGGCATCACGACTCCAGCGTTGCATGGCTTGAGAGAAGTTCTCAATGCGTCCACCACTGCGAGTGTATCGCAGCATGAAGTCATCCAGCTCATCAGAAGTTGGCAGCTCATTGTTGTAGAGCTTGGTCTTGACAACTTCACCCAGCCGCTCAATCCTGCTGCGGTCCATAGCTTCGTAAGCTTTGTTGCGATACAGTGCATTCAGTGCCACTGCTTCGTTCATTGGCCGCGCTCCCATCAAGCGAGTCACACCTTCCATGCTGACAGTTCGCTCAGCCAAAGCACCAAGCATTGTGGTAGCTTGATAGTCGTTGGCAGCAGATACCAGCGCACCTTTGTTGTCAGTTGCTTGTCCTGCCAGCAGCTGTGCAAAGCCTGCAAGTGGACGGTTCCAACCTTGGTGTTCCAGTCCTTGCAGCATGGCATCGCTAACATCAGCACCGCCCAGAACGTTCTTGCCAGTATCAAGCAAGCTAGTCACCAACTTGATGGAAGCACTGACAGCTGGCACATCAGCAATGGCAGTTGGCAAGATCAGCGCATGGCGAGGGTTAATGTCACCGCGCGTGAAGAATGCTGGCGCCGAGCCTGCGAACAGTGGGAAAGCAGAAGCTGTTCCGTAGAGCATCCAGTCACCGAGTTCTTTGTTGAATGCTGGCAAGACGCTGTACGCATCTTTGTGCTCAGGATTCTCTGCCACCATCTTGCCAAGCAAGTAAGTGTTGGTAGCATCAAAGAACGGCAGACCGTTCATTCCGAAGATGGAACCTTGCAGTCCTGCGAAGATGGCAAGGGTTCGCTTGTCTCCTCGTTCCATGTGGCGGTGGAGTTGCTGGAGTACGTTGAAGGCGTAGGTTTGGAACAAGCTGACAGCTGCTCCCGTGGTACCTTGGAAGATAACAGGGCGTTGGCTCGTGACATAGTTTCCCTGAACACGATTGACGAAGGTTGAGATATAGGCATCTTGTTCCTTGAATGTCATCTTGCCGGCAGACACCAGCGGTTCAGAAAGCTGGCGCATAACGTCAGCACTGATGAAGCGAGTGAAGTCTTCAGAGAACGTGTTGCCACTGATGCGTGCAGCAATCTCAACTGCCTTGTCTGCATTCTCAGCGAACTTGCTCATTGGCAACCGAGGATCATAGCTTGCCATATCAAGCAAGTCATGGTACATGGCGCTCACATCTTTCATGGCACCCATGTCTTTGTACCGGCCAATCAACGCACCTTTGTCAGCGCCAAAGAAGTTGCCGATAGCATCACCAATCAGCTTGGTAGTAGATGGCACGCGCACCTGACCATTGCTGCCCGGCAGCGACAGCGTTGTCAGTTCACGAAGCTTGCCAGCCAGTGCATCATCTTTGCCGATGAGCTGCTTGATGCTGGCCATCTCAGTGCCAAGCAAGATTGGCGTACTGATGATGTTCACCAAGCTGTTGGCAAAGTCAAACCGCAGCATGGTTGTAGCCAATGCCATGTTGACTTTCTGGAAAGTTTGCTTGATGAGGTTCTTCGGGAACTTCTCGTTGGCTGACAGATACTGCTGTTCGTTCTGGTACATGCGACCCAGACCTTTAGCTTCCATCATCTTGTTAGCTTCTTCCCAGGTGATGAGGCCAGCTTTGGCATCACGGAAGCCACGATTCACTGCATCGCCAGCAGCCAAGCCAACCTTGTCCACGAATTCATTCAACGAATCCAGCAGTGGGAACTCTTGCTGCTTGCTGATGTTCAGTGCTGTCTTGATGTAGTCGCCGAATGGGTCAGCAACCTTGCTCTTGAAACGGCTGCCAATACCACGAGCAACAGACTCATCTACCTTGCGGTACTGAGCAGACAGCAGCTGCATCTCACTGAAGAACTCACGCGACTGAGTCTGCACAGCATCACGCACCAGCTTCTCTTCTTGCCGGTTGTGCCATTGCAGCCAGTCTTCGTTGACGTTCTCGAAGCGAGTTTCTGGGAACACGTCAGCCAACTTACCACGACGTGCCAGCTCACTGTTCACGCCAGATTCATTCAGCGTAGACTGGTAGTCGTACTCGCCTTTGATCTTGAAGTAGTTGTCAGTGTCAGCTTTGAAGAACACATCAAAGTCATCACCAAGCGAGTTGGTCAGCTCACGCAGCTGCTCAGCATTCTTGGCTGTCACCATGCCAACGTCAGTACTCAGTCCAAGCTTTTCCTTGGTGCGGACAAACGCGTGATGTGGGTAGCGTACTGTGTTAATCGGAGGTGCGTAGACAACTGGCTCGTCTGGGATGCGACGTACCAATCCGTTGGCGTTGAACAACGTGGTGAAGCGAGCCTGACGATTGTGATTGATCTTGGCACTCGTGTCGAGGAAGTCGCGAGCAGCAGTTGTGCGAAGCTGAATGCTAGCTGGGCTCTTGACATCGGTAGTGAACTCCAACAGTGCGTCATCAACAGAAATCTTCCGCTTCCTTGCCAGCTTCATGACTTCTTCTGCAATCATGCGAGTTGGGTCTTCTGGATCAAACACGTAACGATGCTGACTCTTGCGCAGCATGGTAGTGACAATGCCAAGCTCAGCAGCTGCGGCAGGATCAGTACGCATTGCATTGATGGAAGGAGCCAGCGTCATCATCGTAGCATCGACACGCTTCTGCGTGACAAGTGCAACTGACTTGCCAGTGTTCTGTACCCACAGCTTTGCACGCTCACCGTAGCCAGCATTGGCTGCACCAAACAGCGTGGCACCAGCTCCCTCCACAGATGAGTCCATGGACAGCAGGCTGTCAGCAGCTGCAAACTGGCGAGCATCTTCGCCGAGAACTTGCACAGCCGCAGTCTCGTTGATTGCACGACGCACAGTACGCTGATACTCCTTAGTGAGCTCTTGCGTCACAAGATGTGCAGGTCCCATGTTCATGCGGTAAGCTTCTTCAGGAAGCATACGTGGCGTGATGCCGAAATCCCAGGTAGCTTGCACAGTGCGTGGATTCAGGGAAGCAGCAGTATCCAAAGCACGGCCAGCCTGCTGAGCAGACTGAGTAGGACGGTTGAATCCATTCTCAATCATGCTTTCCACGAATGCGTAGTCAGTGTTCAGCTGAGCAGCAAGCACGCGGGAATCTGGCACAGAGCCCATAGCTTCTGTCCAGTTTGCGAACTGTGCTTCTGCCCATTCAAGGCGGCGCTCTTCCAGCAGCTGACGCAGATTGACAACGTCATCCCATTCAACTTCCTCAGCACCATCCATGAGCTTGAGAGTGCGCAGCTGATCTTCCTTCAACAAGCCAGCTTCTTGCAACTCAACAATGCGAGTCAGTACGGGGAAGTCGTTGGTATCCACAGTGCTGCCAATGGACTTCTTCAGCATTGCTGCATCCATCTGCGATACCCAGGCCCACCGCGCGGAAGCTTCCAAAGGAGAGTCGGCTAGCGTTGCCGTCTTACTTTTAACCTGTGAATAGCGCTTGCCATTAATGTAGACTGCATCTTCTTGAATTGCCAGCTTGCCCTTTTGCAGGATATCACCGACAACGGCTGCTGTTTCATTGGTGAGTGATCCAGTCTCCAGGTCGATAAGTTGCTTGATCTGCACTGGATTCTCCCGCACACGAAGCACGCGAGATGACTTGGGGTTGATGCGTACGGTTCCATCTGGCAACTGGATGACGTCAATGTCTGGGTTCTGCTTGAAGATATCCTTGAGCGTGCTTTGTGGCAAGTCTTCGAAACGTGCGATTGCCAAGTCTTCCTCAGTCACATCGTCTGCCAGACGGAACGGAGTCTTGCTGGTGTTCTTCGTGCGCTTGGGAGAGAACATGCTGAATGCACGCTCAGCTGGAGTCTCACCTTCAAGGGAGAGATTCAGGTAGAACTTGCGCTTGTCCAAGCCAATCTGTTCCAGATCAAGCCGGCTGATGTTGTCGAGGTTGGCAAGATAGCCGTTCAACTTCTGCACGATTTCCGTGGGAGCCAAGCCAAGCTCCTTACTTGCAGCCACTGCATTCTGCAGGAAACCAAAGTAAGCTTGACCGATACGCTCATCACCTTGTGCCAGCTCATTGAACTTCATGGCAAGCTTGTCGTTGCCCATCTGTTCAGCTTCCATGCGCACGCGCTTGAAGGCTTCGCCAGTTTCCAACTCAATGGGAACTTTCTTGCCATCGAGCTTGTAGCTGAAGTTGATGTTGTCGAATTGATTTGGCAGCTTGAGGATGCTCTCTGCCATGATGAGCGCGTCAGTGCCTTTGCTCAGGCCCAAGCGCTGAGTGTCACTGATAACATCGTTGATGCGAGCGCCAGCTTGGATTTCTTTCTGCGCAGACTTCAAGATACCTTTGGCCATGATGCTGCTCACAGCACCGCCAATGCCGCCAGACAAGCCAGCACCAAGCATCACGTTCCAGCTGAAGTCACCGAGACTGTTGTCATCAAAGACTGGTGAGTCGTTCATAGCAGCAACAACGCCAAGCTCAAAGGCAGTGCCCATGATTGCTTGGTCAGCCACTTCCCAGCCAGTGTACTTCAGGCGGTTCTTGCTGAGGATGCTCTTGATGACACCGCCAGACTGAGCAGTCTCTTGCAGTGCAGCTTCAAGGTATTTCTTCTTGTTGCTGCTTGCCAAGTTCAGGTACTTGCCGAAGTTGCCAAGAGCATTGCCGCCGCGAGCAACCTGCAAACCTTTGATGCCAAGCGTACCAGGAATCAGAGACGTGCCAACAAAACCAACAAGGTCCACCGCGCTGGTGTTTTCCTTGTAGTAGTCCCCCATCTCATCACTGCCAAAGCGCCGCACAGCATCTTCAGTTTGCACCTGATCCTGACCAGTGTAGTCAAGGAAAGTGTTGTAGATGCTCATAGCACCGGAGATAGCCGCAGCTGGAGCTCCTTTGCTGATTGCAGATTGAATGCGGCTGAGAGTGCCTGCTTGATAATCAGTCGTGTCAGCTGCCATCGCAGCCGGATGATATTCAAAAGCCATGGTATCTTTCTAGTTGTTAACAGTTACTGGGGCGGGGTAGCAGTGGGGCGGGGAGTGAACAAGTCGCTGGCAGTAACGCCACGGCCACCAAAGGATGAGCCAACGCCCAAGCCAACAGCGCCAACACGTTGCTCACGAACCATCTTGGCAAGGTTCAGTTTCACGTCAGCTGGATTCATCAAGTCCATCTTGTATGGATTGCCGAACGTGGTGACAGGTGGCAGACTGACAATGGTAGACGTCTGCTGTGGCAAGCCAAGCTGCGTGTAGTTGAACATCTGCAAGTTCTTTGCAGCAGCAACTTGGTGCAAGCGAACAAGGTCACGAGTTGCAACGTCCAATGGCAACTTGCCACTTGCAACCTGAGCAACCAGCGAGCCAACCAAGTTCTGCATGTCTTTGCCACGCAGGTTGTTGTCAGTTGGGCCAAGCTGTTGACGCAGTGTGTTGACAGTTGCCAGTGCCACGTTGCCATCCAGCTCAGGCAGTTTGCCACCAGCTTGTTGATCTGCAAGCACAAGGTACTGTGGCTTGTATGGATTGAACACGCCATTGCCATCCCACTTGCTGGAGCTCAGGCTGTTGGGAGCAGTGTACTGGCCCATGGAACTGGCAAGTTCAAACTCGTAAGCAACGCCAGCTTCCTTGGCAACGTCAGTGTTCTTGGGCAGACGGCCAGCGCCAATCTCACGAGTCACAACGTCTGCGTAACTGCGCAAGCCATTGGCCATATACTCAATGCCTTTGCCCATGCCGGGGTTGGTTTGTACGATGGCACCAAGCTGACCAGAGTTGCGCACAGTCTTGAGAGCTTCTGGCAAGTTCTCGCCAAACTGCCCAGACATGGCAACGCTGACCAAGTTGTCTTGCTTGGCTTTGTCAAGCAACTTGATGCTGAGAACTGTGAACGGCTCCTTGTAGCCAAGTGCGTAGCTTGCAGCAGCAAGTCGCTCATTGAGCACAGCTTCCATTTCATCCTTCTGCTTGGCATCCTTGAGACGCAGGCTTGCAGCTTCACGACGATCAGCCGCAGCAGCAGCCGCAGCTTCACGTTGCAGTTTCCACTGCTCAAGCTGAATGCCTTTGTTCAGCAGATCAGATTGAATCTGGAACTTGTCATTGCCAAGGCGGTACATGTCAAGACTGCGTGCGCCAATCTTGCTGATGTTGTCAGCTGTTGCCTGACGAAGTTCAATGTTCGCAGCACGCGTGGCATTCTCAGCTTTCGCCTTGTTGATGCCAAGCATGGTATCGGCAGAGTTCACAGCGATCAAGCTGTCCTTCTGGCGGATCATCTCAGCACGAGCAGCAATGTTCCGGCTGGCAGCATCACGGCGTGCGATCACTTCAGTTTCCTGATTCAGGATGCTGTTGTGTTTTGCTGCCACCGTTGGCAATGCGAGCTGAGCAAACAGGTACTCAACTGGATTGTCCAGCAAGTTCACACCTGCCATGCCTTCTGCCTGACGCATCAATCCAGCACGCTGCTGTTCAAGCGTGGTGCGAGTGCGCTCAGCTTCATCGTAAGCTGCAACGCTTTGCACGAACTGGTTGTTGGCATCTTCAGGATTCATGCCAGCCACAGCTGTGTAAGCTTCCTTGGCTTTGGCAGTGCGGTAAACAACCTGAGCTTCTTGGCCAGCTGTTTGTGCCGCAGCTTGAATCACTTGTGCAGCTTCCTGCTCATTCGTGGTCAGCAAGTTCGTGATGCGCTGAGTGTCAGACTCCATGCGCTGAAGTTGCTGATCGACTTGCCCCATCTGCTGCTGCGAAGCACCAGTGAATTGAGCAAGCAAGTTGTTGATATCCATGATTGTTCCTTAAGCCTGCGAAGAACCAGCACCGGAAGCATTGCCGCCGTTGTTACCAGGACCAGGGCCGCCATTGTTGCCAGATGGTGAACCACCACCTCCACGACCGCCACCAAATCCAGAGCCCATGCCATTGCTGCCAAATCCAGACGTAGCTCCTGGGCCAGTGCTTGTGTAGCCACCACCAATAGAGCCACCAACAGGACCAGTCGGAGGACCAAGTGGAGTGCCGACAATGCTACCAAGCGTACGGTCACCAACACCAGTAGAAGTCACGCCATTTCCTTGGTCGCCAGCATCACTCCAGCCAAACTTGCCAGCAGCAAAGCTACCAATCGTACCGATGCCAAGCATGCCAGCAATTGCATTGATGGCCCCAATCGCTGGGTTTGCAAGAGACAGCGCGCTGTCAATGCCAAGACCAATGTTGCCAGTCATGGCTGCACGGCCAAGGCCAATAGCAGCTCCAGGCACACCAGCTACGTTAGCTCCCAAGGTACCAAAAGCACCAAGTGCATCGCCTGGACTCATGCCAGCAACGTTGCCAGCAAAGCCGGTAATGCCACCGATAGCAGCAGCATCTGGATTACCAGTAATTGCACCAAGCGCAGAGATACCTTTACCAAGCGCAGCAGCAGTTGCAGCTGAATTTGGAGAAGTTCCAGTATTGAAGCCGCCTTGGCTTGTGTTTCCAGACTGGTTGTTTCCTTGGCCAGTTGCTGTAAAGCTGCCACGGCCAAATGCCTCAGCAACAGAGTTGCCAGCATAAGCATCACCAACAACACCTTGAGTTGTGGTGTCAAAGATCAGCTTTCGCAGCAGATCAGGATCAGCAACAACTGCTTGTGAGCGAGTGGGATCAACTCGTTCGTACGTAGGAGCTGCGCTGCGGCGTGCACCGCGAGCAATGATTTGTGTTGCCATTATGCTTCCTATTAGTACCAGCTGCCAGGATCAATGTAGCCAGGATCAAAGTCACCGCCGCCAATCAAGAACTGATCGAACTCAGGACCAAGTCCCCCACCAAAGCCACCACTGCCGATATTGCCAGGCAGATAAGCATCACCTGCCACGTTGCCGCCACCAAGATCAAATGGCAGCGCTCCGAAATCACGCCCACCAGTTCCAGGCATGAAGGCATCACCAGCTACAGGATTGCTGCCACCAGTGAGGAAAGGAGCCAAAGAATCCAGGAAAGCTGAGTTGTCCACACTTGTGATTGCGCCGTTGGAGCTCATAGCACCAGGCATGGTTGCATCACCATAGCCAGACATGATTGCGGCAGCAGGCATTGCAGGCCCCGCACTTGTCACTGGGCTGGTTGTGCCTGCTGTACGGTTGCCACCAAGTCCAAACTTGCGACCAAGTTCATCAAGGTCTTTGGCACCAGTTGCCATCTTTGCAGCTTGGATCAAGCCAAGAACACCAGCCAACTGCGGAGCAGCACCTTTAGTTGACTGCGTTTGCGTGGTGCCTTTGGTTGCTTGAGCAATGGAGCTACCAGCAGTTGCTTGCAGTTGCTGATTCTGGAGCTGCTGATCTGCCACCTGCTTCTGACCTGCCAGTGTGGTTTGCTGCAACAGCTGGCTGAGAGCAGCTTGCACTGCACTGTTGTTGCCAGAGCGTGCGCCAACTGCATTGCTGAACGCAGCCTGCAATCCAGGAATCTGACCGCCAGCTTGCTGAAAGATTGCCTCCAGCGTCTTGCTGTAGTCAGCACCTTGCAACTGGCCAATCAACTGCTGGAGTGCAGTCGTGTCGCCAGAATTGCTGGTTGTTGTTTGCTTGGTGCCAAACAATGCCGGCAACAGTTCCATGAGCTGAGCAAGTTGGTCACCGCCAGCTGCAATTGGTTGACCTGAAGTTGGGGTGCGGGAAGTTGCCATGACTGTTCCTTGACTGAAGATTACAAACAGTATAGCAGCCGAAGCTGCTAACCTGAACATCCTATTCTCACTTCTTCTTGCGCATCAGCAAAGCTGAATCGAAGCCCTTGCCAATCTCACGCAAGCCAGCGTATGCCCACGGGAGCGTGAGAAACAAGCCAAGCACGAACTCGTCAACTTCTCGCTGATGGTAGACTTGGTAACCAGCATAGGCAATGGAAGCGATCAGCGACAGCCAGCTTTGCAACGGACGCGTGCGGCGCACAACAATATCTTCTGCGTTGTCACCGCTGCGAATGGTCAGCTGCGTCTGCTCATGAGATGCCTGTGCATCCTGCATCTTCAGTTCTTCCATCGCTTGGATGTGCGCACGAATGCTGGCTTCTTCCTGAATCGCCAACTCACGCAACTTGATGACAGTTGCAGGATCAGTTTGCAGTTGCTGAAGCGCCTTGGTTGCATCGTTCGTGCCAGTCGCGCTGCTAACAAGAGCAACGCCGGCAGCCACAGCACCTGGTACATTGCCAGTCAGCAAGCTGCCAACAAGAGCAGCCCCAGTTCCAGCGTTTCCTTTGAGCCAGTTGCCAACTTTAGCCCAGCCGCTGGTATCAGCCAGCACAGTTTCTTCGCTCATGGGTACACCTTACGGTTGAGTTCAAAATGGGGACCATCCTTGAAAGTTGTCCAGTCACCTCCCCAGATGATGCTGACGCCAAGCTCACCAGCAGCTACTTTCATGGCAGCAGCAATGCGGTGATACAGCGGCCAATCCCAGCGAACTTCGCCACGGTTGGCAGATGTGTTGACCCAAGCAGCAAGATCAACTGCATGGCCAGTGAGATGCCGGCTGTTCATGGTTGTACTGGCACCTGCGTTGAACAGTTGCTGCTGACGAACCTTAGTACGCAGTCCTTCAGTCACCATGAAATCAACATCAGTGATTTCAATGGCACGTTGCACGACTTTCACCAGATCAGGATGAACACCTTGCAAGTTCTTGAGACTGCGAGCAGAGAGATTGAATGCCATTAGGCACCTCCAGGGATGATGTTGAGAAAGAAACCAGCACTACCAAGACCAACGCCAACGATCTGGATCAAGCTGCCGGGAGCAGTTGGAATAACAAGCTGCACGTTGCCAGCTGTACTCAGGAAATAACGAGCACCAAAGGTTGTACCGCCGATGCCCGCTGACCTGCCATTCATAAGAATGACTTCGCCATAGCCACCAGCAGGAATGCCATCAGGTACATCAACGATTGCATGAGCTGGTAGAGTAGCACCAGTTGCATCTGCCAGCCGTGCTTCTACTCTGCCGCTGACAAGGTGCAGATTCACCAGCTTACCAAACGTCAGAGCAACAGATGCTCGTACGAACACCTTGTTGTAGCGCTGGCTGAGCACCTTGCTGAACTGATCTGCCAGTGCCATCTCAGCAGTATCGTACGTGACAGTGCCAGTAGCTGCTGACACCTGTTGGGTGAGAGCAGCAATAGCACGATACAGAGGAATGACAAGAGCAAAGTCTTTGTCACTCAGGCCAGCTGGCTGAGATGGCAGGCCAGACTGTAAGTCAAAGCGTGGCATGTTTACACCTTGCCAGCAGTTGTGGCTTCAAGGATGATGGTACTCAGATCGAATGATCCTTCAATCACCAAGTTGAAGTTCTTGCAGTCAATCATCTCGCCTGCACACAGGTAGCTGGCAGTACGCTCGATCTCCACGAGTGGCAACGTAGCTACCAAGTCACGGCCATTGTAGCTGGGAGTGATGAATGCGTTGCCAGCTTCCAAGCCCTCAGCTTCAACTCGGTTGAACTGTGAGTTGCTGCTACGAGTTAGCTGAATACGCCCGATGACAACCACGGCTGGATCATCTTCCGTACGTGCATCATCTGACCAGATAGCCGTGCGAACTTCTCCTGTTGCCAGCAAGAATGACAGCGAGTGCTGAGCAGTTGATACGCCTTCGCCAACTCCTGTCACATCCTCGTAAGCAGTTGCTGCCAAGTCATCGTACCGCACATCAAGCAGCATCGAGTAGGTCAGGCCAACTGGCAACTGCTCTTGCGTGTAGTAAAAGCAATCACGATGCACAATGCGCAGCTTGCCAATCCGCTTCAAGAACAGATCAACAACCAGCGCGTAAGAGTAGATACCAGGGAAGAAGCCGTAACTCAGCACCAGATAGCGACTGGAGACAGCAGTAACCTTCGTGAAGAAGTCAACTGAAGTTCCACCGCGAATCAGGCTGTGACTCAGAAAGTCGTAGCGCTCAGTCCTGCGTCCGGCAATGAAGTCAGAGATTGCTGGGTACAGCGGCTCAGCAGAGTTCAAGCTGATCTTCTGCAATCCAGCTGTGGTGTATGCAATCACATCACCAAGGTTGCCCTCAAGCGTAGCTTGTTCGTAGGACTCCAAGCCACCAGCGTTACTGATTTCCCGGAACACCCACGGGCTGGCAATCGACTGTGCGTAGTAGTTCGCAGACACAGCATTGCGAGTGGTAAAGATCAGGAAGCCACCAGGCAGTGGCAAGATGGCAGTGATGTTGCCTTTCACATCTTCTGGAATCTGACTGCCAGAGCCAGTGAAGTTGCCGTTCAAGTAGCTGATGTAGTTGAACTGCGTGCCATTGAAGTTGGCCCAAGCAACTGACAAGCCAGACCAAATCAGCAAGAAGCCGTTCGAAGCTGAGATGCCATCAATCTCACCAGCTGCAAATGGGATGTTTGCCAGCAGTGGAGTTGCAGGAATCAGAGTCTTCGTGACACTGTCCCACTCCATGATGCTCATGTCAACAGCTGGCGTGCCATTGCTTTTGAGGCGGGAATAGCAGACGAATGTCTTGCCATCCACATAAGCATACGTGACTTTGCTGTTAGCTGGAATGCTGCTAGCATGGAACACCAATGGCGTCCAGATATCAGCACTCAGGTCACTGGCCCATGCACCAGCAGTATCATCATAGACGTAGTTCTTCCCCTTGGCAGGTGAGTAGAGAACAGTGTTCTCATCCGCATCGCGCAAGGGGAAGACAGTGTCAAAGTCAGTTTCAACAGTTGGTGCGATGATCTGCTGGTAACCAACACTTCGCACGCCACTGCTGACTGGCATGAAGTTCTCGCCATAGATGATCTGAGCGACGTTCTGATCTACTGAATCTTCGGAGCCAACGAACCCTCGCGCAAGACGTGGGGCAGAATCCAGCTGCGGAATGAATACGGCTCGTGGAGCTTTTGTCGAGACGAGCGGAAACACTGCGTTGTTCAGTGGAACTTTGAAACGTTGCACAGCCATGGTATTCTTTCAGTGCTTGTCAGCTTTGTTCTTCAGTTCATCGTAGAGCTGGGAGAGGTTGGATTCCATCTTGCGTTCGATCTGTTGGAATCCAGTCCGGACTTCCCCCGTTACTTCACGCATGATGTCTTTCAACTCCTCCCGCTTGACGTAGTCACCAACCACAAGAATCTTCAGAGCAGCAAGCTCTGTGGTATGGTTGTGCTTTGCCGCTCGCAAAGCTTTGATTTCCAGCCAGATGTTGCCCACGAGTGCTCCTAGGATAAGCATCAGAACACTGACGAGGCCGTTGACAACCCAGATGAGGTCGATAGTTGCTGTCGAGGCCATTAGCAGTGTCCCTTGTCAAATGGATTCAACCAGCTGTTGCAAATGTAGCTGGCAAACTTAGCTTTCTTAGGAGCGATCGTCGGCATCGATTTCCAACGTTTGAGCCGTCTCGTAACGGTAACTTCCTTTGGGAGTTCCCAGAACAAGATAGTCAAAAGGAGTTGCAGGAATATATCCAGCAACCAACTCAGGAGCGCTGGCAACAGCCCAGCTGCCTGGACTTCCCACCGGAGAGTTTTGAATTGCTCCTTTAGGCTCATGGTGAGGATGTACCCCATCCACAGGAAGTAGAACGCCAGCGAGAGTATCCACAGCAAATCGCTCCAGTAAAGAGTGAATGTGAAAGTCATGGCTTATTCAGCCAAGCACTTGCGCAGCTCTGCTGTGTCGGCAGCTGCATCAATGGCAAGTTGCCGCTTGGCATCCTTGTCACGAATCTTCTGGCGCTCATCTTCTGCACCTTTTGCTTTGCCCGGCAGTTGCTTGGCAATCACTTCATCGTGGGGTGCGAATTCAGCAGCACGCTTGGCACGGCGCAGTTCGTGAGCAATCTCCTTGCTCTTGACTGGGCACTCCACGCACTTCTTGCCTTCAGCTTTCCACGCGCCACGGAACAGGCGATCTTGTGGAATGTCAGCAACAGTGACAACTGCCACATCAGTTGCATCATCTGGCACATCTTGCATGACGCGAGCAAGCTCAACGTCAGGTGCAGGGATGATGACAGAAACACCACCATCAGGGCGGGTGAAGATGATTCGTTTGTCTTGTGGATCAGACATGAGATAAGCTCCTTGGATTGAGAGAATTAGCGGAAGGCCACAGCTGATACTGCGCCAGAATCAGAACCGGCAGCGCCAGCACCTGTCACGGTCTTAACAGTAAAGCCGGTGGTGCTGTACGAGTTAACGTCGAGGATGTTACCGCCCGCACCAGACTGGAATGCGGCAACGGCTGCATAGTTTGCGTCGGACATGGCAGTTGCAAAGACAACTTTCCACTCACCCACTCCGATATCTGTGATGCTGCTTACGTTGAATGCAGCCCGAATTGTGACGGTGCCAGCCCCAAGGAACTGCACCCACGCCTTTGCGCTGCCATCCACAACAGTGGCCATTGGCACCGACTTGCTGCCAGCGACGTTGCTGAGAGTATCTGTTTTGAGTGTGCTCATGATTCTCTTTCAGCGGAAGATGGCCACGTTCACCAGTGGGAGGTCTTGCCCTACGGCTGACCCGTTCTGCGCACGAATTGCAATACTGCCAACAAGGCGAGCGGTATTGGTGAGCTCAACGTAGAATACGTTTGCCACGGCCTCCGCACTCACCCCCATAACCGCTGCGTAGTTGGCGTCTGCCATTGCCGTCGTGAAGTTCACAACGTACAATCCAGTGCCGTTGTCAGTGATGGAACTCACATTGCCAGCAGCACGAATTGCAATGGTGCCAACTCCATTGAAGTTAACCCACGCACGGCACTTGAAGTTCTCCGTGTTGTCAGAGTTGAGCCACTGATTGAATTTGATTGTGCTCATTATGCGGCCCTCACAAGGAACATATCTGCGTTACCTGCTGCTGCCGGAGATGATCCGGTGATGTTCACCCAGATTTCAAGGTAGTCGGTTGTGCCGTTCATTTCTATGGCCGCCCCCACTACTACTCGCCCATTGGAAGTTCCGTTAGAGGAACCTGCGCGAACTTGAACACCGTTCTTATAGACGGCCATGGTAACGTTAGTTGTAGAGACACTGCCAGAAGAATCCAACACACCCTGCACCGAGTACAGTCCTGGCACTTGTGGAATAAACCTGAAGTTGGCCGCATCCCAGTCGCTTGTTGGATCAAACGTGACTGAGTTGTACTGCATCTTTGTCCAGGTAGCAGAAGTTATTCCTTGTGACCCAGAAATACGAACAACGCTTACAGCAGGAGCGTTGTTAGCAGACGGGACTCCAGTTCCTGCTGCATTCTGAATGGTGTTAACTCGAATCGTGGACATTACAGCACCACCAAAGTTGCGCCAATGGCGATTGTCAGAGTCTTGGTAGCAGCGATGCTCCAAGGGCCAGTGATCGAGGCATTCTTGGTGCCAACAATCGTGTAATCATCCAAGAGAACTTGATCGTTCTCGTAGAACATGGGGTTGTTGGTAGGGCCAGAAGCGCCAGAGCCAACAGGCGACCACGTGCCGCCGTTCTTGCGCACTTCAAGTGCATCAAGCGTGGTGTTAAAGCGCGTGTAGCCAGGAGAAGGAACTGCATCACGCTGCGCAGTCGTGCCTGTTGGCATCACAGCAGAGCCAGTTGCTCCGGTTTGCGACACCTTGCCTGCCAATGCAGGAATAGCAGCAACAGCTGCATTGATGTTTGCAATGTTGTCAGAGACAATGACGACATCGACAATGTTGTCTGCAACAGTTTCAATGTCCAGAATCTGTGCTTGCGTGATGGTCCAGTCTGTCAGCAGCGGACCAGGAACTGGCTGACCCGTGACTTCATCGAATGCCAGAAACTTGCCAGCACGTGAAGCAGCAACAGGCAATTCACCCAAGTTGCCAGGAGCGTCAGCAGCAGGAAAGCGAAGTCCGCGAACTTCCTGAGTCTTCAGAGTACGAAACTCCAGCGCCGCAGACTCAACAAACTTGTCTTCTGTTGGCTGCGTGGGATCAGCTGCGTTTGGAATATACGTTGCCATACTTGCTCCAGTTAAGCGACGTTACCGAGAAGATGGCTTGCAACCAGCATCTCTTTGAAGGGACCAACGTGAGTACGCATGGTGTCTTGTGCCATCTCAGCAAAGCCAGTACGTGCCCACACAATGCCAGCTGCCCACTGAGCAACTTCATCTGGATACAGATCAGCAATCCAGCTGTTGTAGGTCAAACCAGCAGTCAGTGGATTCTGGTAGTACCAAGCTTCCAAGCGGCCAGTTGCCAGCTGCGGCCAGACACGAAGCGTGTCACCAATCAGCGTGTAGCAAGAACGGCGCAGTTGGCCGTCATTGTCATAGGCATCGTCAGAATCACGATACTCAAGTTTCTCCACGGGCCGGAAACTTGCATTGTCCAGTCCATTGATAAACTTGAGTGACCTCAATCGCGGCAACGTGCTGCTGATGTTCGGCAAATCGTAGTAATTTGCAGAGCTGTCAACAACGTACGTCACAGGCGCAGATGCCTGATCGCGCGGAAAGAAGTCAACGTGGTGAGCACGAAGAGTTGCACTGCGGATAGCAGCTTGCGTGATCGCTGGAATCTCAGGACGGCGCGTTTGCGCAATCACGAGAGCTTCCATTTCAGCAAATGTTGTCATTTCGTGCTCACCTGTTGTTGCTGCAATTAAGCAGCAGTACCATCACCTTGGGTCTTGCTGGCGTCATCAGCAGCAGCTTTTTCAGCATTCAACACAGCGGCAACGTTTGCCTGCTCGGTGAAGATCATGCTGGCAGACTTGTTGGCCACCTTGTTGAGTTCAGCGATCTGGTCAGCATCGTCAGTCACCAGACGGCCACCCAGGAATTGCAGAGCCAGGCCATCGGGCATGATGAACTTGGCACCAGCAACGCGATGGAAGAAGGTCTTGCTGTCGGGATTCTTCAGAGCTTCAGCAGTGGAAGCTTGGCTTTCACCAGAGCGAAGAATCGTGGGAGCAGGTGCAGCAGCACCAGTACGAGCAGCAGAAGAAACAGTTCCGACAGCCATGATGAATTCCTTTGGAAGATTGATTGGATGAGAGTGGACTCTCAGCGGAAAAGCCCCACACCGTTTCCAGTGTGAGGCAATTCAGTTGAAGCTTGGCAGATTAGCCAGCCACACCAGCGGTGAAGTTGTAGATCACGCCGAAAGCTGAGGGGTTCTTGATCGTGCAAGTCAGCTCAGTCGTCAGCGTGCCGCCTTCAGCATCGATGCCGTTGTCCACCAGTGCGCCACTTGCGTTGTAAGCAGCATCGCTGGTTTTGCGCAGGTAGGCCAAGCTGAACGCGTTCAGATCAGCAACCACTGCCATCTTCGCCCACATGCTGGCAGCGCCATAGGCGTTGAACAGCGGATGTTCGATGATCTCGAAAGTGCCACGTGGCGTGCGGATCATGTTGATCTGCAGGCCCCAGGTGCTTTCGGTGGTGGTGATTTCGTACGAGCTGTTCAAACGTGCGATGTTGTGAATCACACGACGAGCAGTACCACCCACGAACATCGTGCGGATGTTGCCACCTTTGGGATCGGTGACAGTCTGCAACGTGGGATCAAGTGCAGCTTCGAACTGAGTCCAGTTCGTGGTGGCGCCGAGCGTCACGATGTTGCCAGGAGCAGCTGCCAGCACGCGTGGGATGATGCCTTCCATGGTGTGGAAAGGCTGGCCTTTCAAGGTGCCCATGAACTTCTGGCCGAAGAACAAAGACTTCTCAATTGCCTGTGCGTGCATGGCAGCGCAGTCTTGCTTGCTTTCCGAGACGGCGCCAGCACCTGCGATCTGCGGGATGGCAGCAGCAGTCTTGGTCACAGCCCACGAATTGCGGAAGATTTGCGTGTTGTTGGTGTAGCGAGTTGCCACGATGCTCACAGCGGAAGGACGGATGGATCCTTCTTCGAAAGCATTGCCGATGACACGAAGCTGGTCAGCCGCGTTCAGAGCAGCAGCAACAACGGTACCAACTGCACGTTGCACAGTCACGGTGGTGCCAGTTGGCGTGGTGAGCACCAGCATCACTTCCTGGGTACGCTCGTTCATGAGCATGTCACCAGGAACAATGTCAGTGTAGGCGGCCAGAGTCAGCGTGGTTGCGCCGACCAGATCACCAGCAGAAGACACTGCGGACGGGAAGATCATCGTCTTCGTGAAGTAACCGTGCTCGATGTCGCTGGCAGTTTCGTCTTTGAGCAGACTGGTGAGTCCGAACAGAGGCGCAGTGCCGTTGGGCATCAGACGGGTGATTGCAGATGCGAACGAAACTGCGTTCAGGTCTGCTGGGGGAGTTGCCGAGGAAATGAGACCGACTGCCATGATGGTTCCTTTGAAGGTTTCGACCTAGCTGTTAAGCTGTGATGGTCACTTGTTGTCGAGAAGATACGAAAAGTCTTGGACTTTTGGAGCGTTCTTGGATTGTTCAGCTTGGCGCTGAGGAGCAGTCATCGCATCCGACATCTCGGAGAAATACTGTTCGGCTTCTTTGTGCACATCTGCTGGTGCCAGTTGGGGATTGTTCATTGCGATCTGGGACTTGATTGCGTTGAACACTGGTGCCACGGCGGGGTTCGCAAGTACCGCGTTAGATGTATTCTGCCCCTTAATGAGCGAACTGCGAATGCGCCCATCGAGAGAACCACTGACACGCTCGGCAACAGTGCGAGCGCTGTGCTCAGAAAGACCGTGCGACAGCGTGGTAGCAGCAGAGAATGCTTCTTGTGCTGCCATGTTGATTGCCTGAGCAAGAGCAACTGGATCACCAGCAACTGCTTTGGCCATCACATCAGCAGGGATGGCAGCAGCAAAGTTTGCACTCTGCACTTGTGCTTTGAAAGCAGTGGGGTCCAGCGGAGTCAGGTAAGGATCGCTGAGACCGGGAGTCTTTGGAGCAGCAGGATCAGCTGCCTTCGGTGCGAACATCTCAGCGAAGCGATCAAGCTTCGGAGCTTCTGGGCCACCAGCGTTTGGCGTGCCAGTTGCACCGCTCATGTTTGCAGGATCAGCGCCACTGTTGACAGGGCCTGGATTTGCTTTCATTTGCACGCTCATGGGACCACCAGGATTTGCTGGTGCTGCGGGAGCTGGTGCTGGTGCTGCGGGTTTGTTGAAAATGCCAGTGAGGAAAGCCATGGTAATTACTCCGGATCAGGTTGGTTGGATTGTTGCGCTGCTTCTGTCAATTCGGCCATGAGCTCTTTGTAAGCTGAAACGTAGTTCTTCAGCCGCTCATGCTCCACGATTGCCTTGACTTGCCGAGTTGGATCGGGGTCGTAAGGCAACACGTTTTCAATCGCTGCTTCTGCGTAGTTTGCAATCTTGTTCTGCAAATACGCGAAAAACAGCGGTGAAACTTGCATGGATAGTTTCTCCGTCTCAGCATTCATGAGGAGACGGTTGAACGATCCATTCAGATCTGGTTTGATTTCATGTGTCATGTTATCTGCCTTTGGGGGGCTTGGTTGATTGGTCACGCATTGCCAAGTCAAGCAGGATTTGGAATTCCGTTGCCATCGTTGCATCAATGTGGGGAGGAACAGGGTAAGTGCCACGACTCTCAACTGACGAGTTGCCCATGCCAAATGCTTGCAACTCATTGCCACTCTTGCGGTATGCTTCTGCATTCTTGACAAACTCAGGATTAAGCAATGCTGCTACTTCCTTTGTTTTGTCCTTCAACATCAGCTTCTCATAGCCTTGCTTGTACTGGGGACCAGCACGATCTTTCGTGTCGTAATACTGCTGAACAAGCTGGCGCTGAGCACCGTGAGTTAGCTCATGGATCAAAGTACCGACAGACTCGCTTGGTCCGTTCCGGCTATTCAGAGTGACCTTGCCTTGCCGTGGCAGATCATTACCAAAGAACGTGTTGTACTCATACTTACCATTGGTGTTCTCACCAAGATAGCGCTCTTCAACGGGCGGAGTTGCACGCCGCGCCATCAAGTAGTCAGCAACAGCCCGATACTCAGGCTTGTCACTAACAGCACGAAGTAAGAACGCTACATTCTTGTCCATGAGACTTCCTTAAGCGGTAGGTGCAGCAGCTGCAATTTGCGCAGGACCTGCGGCCTCACCAGTGGATTGAGCTGCTGCCATGCCCTGAACTTGCTGCATGAACTGAGCCTGCTGCTCAGGATTGCGCTTGAATTCATCCAGCCAGTAAGCACCGCGCAACTTGAGCCAGTAGATGTACATGCCCATGAGGTCGTACTCTGCCACGAATCCAGGAATGGCTTGGCCAGTCTGCATCATGACAGTCAGCGTTTCTGCGTTCATCATCTTGTCAGCTGGCAACATGCCATCAGTCATCTTGAATTCCAAGATAGCCTGACGCATCTGCACAGGATCAACTTCGACAACTTCTTTCTTGTCACGGTTGAGGATGCTGCCAGCTGCTTGGAATTGCAGCGTGTTGCTCTTGATGATTTCCTTGACTGGCGTCATGAACTGCTGCTCGATCGACAGTGACGACAACTGCTGACGCGAGTTGCTGTTGCCCATCGTTTCTTCAAACTCAGTCTTGGTCTTGTTGCCCTTCTGGAACTGACCACGATCAACTTTGTTCTGGCCAGTGGCTTGATCTGCCATACCAGAAATCATGTCGCTCATCTGCAAGTTGCTGGCAGAGTTGTCTTCACGGTATGGAATCTGGAAGATGGCAGCAGCCATGGCATTTGCGTCTTTGCCGATGTTGGCATTGCGCAATGGGATGCGGCTGGTGGAACTGACAGGATCAATATCCTTCTTGTCAATGAAGCGTGGGTTGTACACCAGACGATCAAAGATCAAGCGACGCTTGGATTCCAGTGAGATGTTCCACAGCGCGCTGCTCATGTCTTGGAATGGCAGAGCATTGTCCAGCATGGATTGCGTCTGATAGCCAAGACCATCTTCGTACGGCTGCATGATGATTGCAGGCAGGAAGTCATGAGCAGTGTTCATCTCTTCCACGAACAGCACAACTTGCCAGTTGACAATGATGGCGTGGTAGATTTTGACTTGGTTGCCAGGAGCACCAAACGTAGCACCTTCTGCACGGCAGTAGAAGTGCGTGACCACGTAGTGATCTTTGTAGTTGATGCGCGACTTGGTGTTGCTGCCAGTGAGGCCCATCCAAGAGCCCCAGTTCGTAGCACCTGGCAATGCATGTGTGCCACCAAGTGTCATGAAGCGGTTGATATCTGGGTGATGGTACTGAAGACCATAGCCAGTATCTGTGGTGCTACCGGCAAACTGCGACTCGTAGGCTTCTTTAGCCTGAGTTGTCTTTGCGCCATCCAAGGTAGAGATCAGCTGCTTCAGCTTGACACGAGACATGATCGTGTTGTAACCAAAGAACTCACCATCCGTGTGCAAGTTGGCAGGAGCAACTGTCATATCCATGAAGCAGTTGTATGGGTCAACAGCAGTGATGCAGTTTCCACCGTAGCTGTATTCTTTGATGGCAGCCATGCCCGCAGCACTGATGTTGGTGTCAGTGACAATTGCTTTCAGTGGTGTCTTTTTCCACTGCACAACAGCTGGCGCGAAGTTGTACTTGTAGCCGTTGCGGAAGACTTTGATGAGTTCACGTGCCCAACCGTAGCGGATGGATTGCTCACCAAGTGCAGTTTCAAACTGGCTGGCAGCTGATTGCATCTGCGGAGTGCTGATGACACCGAAGATTGGATAGCTGGTCAGAAACACACCTGCCTGGTAAGCAACAGCAGATTCGATCTGCGGCATCACAATTGGCACCGTCATGTTCTGCACTTTGCGGGCATCGCCACGCATGTTGGCACGGACAGCTTTGATCTGCTCAGCAGTCACATCCAGCTGCCGCTGGTAAGCTTTGTCACGATATGCCAGCAAACTGCGGAAATCACCGAGTGATCCCTCAGCCATACGTGCGCGATCTTTTGCGTAGAAGAGGAAGGCTTCACGCTGCTGGAGTGTCAACGTATTGACAATGCTAACTTTGGAGTTGGTGGCCATGCTGGTACCTGTGGTTGGATCTGTTAGAATGGCAGCGCCAAGTCCTCAGCATGAGCTGCTGGAGAATGGTCGCTATCGGTGTCAAAGATGTTCTTAACGATGAGCTCTGGATAGTCACGCATGACTTCTTCAACATACCCGAGTCCATCGATTATATCATCTGTGTTGTTGATCTTCAGGGGGTTCCAATCCACCACTTGCGTGATAACCAGCGAACGTACACGCGGGTGCAAACCAGTCTCACCCTTGAGAACACGGATAAGTCCGAGCTTGATACGGCCATTCTTGTTTCTGTTCTTTGGGCTGGTTGGCTGAAACTCGAAGCCTGAGATGCCATTCTCGTCACAGTACTCGTTGAACCAGAAGAGCAAAGTACTTTGGTATGCGACGTCTTCGACGCAGATAAGCCGAGTGTTCCGCTGTAAGCCAAGTTTGATTGCCGCTTCGATAGTCTGTTTAGGAGTAAAAGTCCCAGCCAGTAAGTCATCAAAAATAGGCTTGCCATCAATAACAGAATAATGCTCAATAGTACAGTCATCGCCGCGCTTCTTTCCTGATGATGGGTCAATGAGAATGAAACTGCCTTCAGCATCTGCATCCAGGTAGTAGTCTTCCAGCTGTGGAAACTTGTGTGGATCGATGCCACTCATGCCAGAGAGCTCTGTGTTGTTCAGAATCTCACTGGTGAAAATCTCAGGCATTCCAATCTCAATCAGTGCCTGGTACTCAGACAGCAGTTCTTCTGCTGGCCGTAGTTCTTCCCACAGAGATGTAAGGTCAGCCAGCAAACCACCAACGATCAGCGAAGTCCACTCACTGTTGTTCTTGAGCTTCTCCAGAATGCAGTTCTGCGGATACATGTTACCCACGTAGATGTATGTACAGCCACGGTTGCTACGAGCCATGGAGAGGGTACCCAGAATCCAGGTCAGCAGCTCCTTTGCCATGTCAGCATTAGGTGCATCTTCTTTCTTCTGCACGTCATCCATGATGATAACGTCTGGTCGCTCATTCTTCCTGTTGATACCACGAATAGCAGTGCCTGCACCAATGGCGCGAAGGATGATGTTCCTGCCACGAAAGTGAAACACCTTGAGTGACTGCGTGTCTACCTCAATCTCAATGTTCCAGCGACCGAACAAAGCAATGATGTTTGGCTGGTCAAGGAAATCACAAATGTCAGCGAGCGTGTTGACTGCCAACTCCTCTGCCGCTCCGACAATGAGGATGAACTTCTTGTCACTGAACAGAATGTACCAGAGACACAGCAGCTTGAGGAAAGTTGTCTTTGCAAATCCACGGGGAATGCCAATAGCAAACCGCTCTACTTTCTTCTTGAAGCCTGTGAGGAGCTGGAAGAGTGCAATGTAGAATGTGGGAAATGCAAAGATGAAGTGCTCAGGCGCTGCCAGCAATCCCAGGAAGTTCAGGTCAGACTTTGCTAACGCTGCGGCTTCCTGTGATTCTGTGCTGATGTCTACTGTTTCGTTCATAACTGCTTACAGCATGTCCGTGGACAGCTCCAATGGTGACTTGCGTGGAGCACGAGGTGCCAGTGGCATCAAAGATCCCAGCCGCGAAGCTGCTTTGTCATCTGCAGTGACAGCTGGAACCAGTTGTTTGTTGATGCGAGCGTTCATCGTAGCTTCCAGGCTCTTCGGAGTTGCAGAAACAAGCGTCTTGCCTTCCACTTCCACGATTTCACTCTGGCTGTTGACCACATAACGAGGCAAAGCACTCGCTGGCAGCGTGAGCGTGACGTTGATGTTGGTAACTGGAGCTCCGATTGGGCCATCTTTGCGACGACGAGCCTGATTCAGCGTGCGAAACGCAGCCAATGCTTGTGGCAAGTTGGCAAATGGCGCAGTTTTCTCGATGCGACCAAGCAAAACTTCCTCAGCCGTGTTCAAACGCTCGTCAAATGCAGCATCTTTGATGGTGACTGACGAGGTTTGCTCGGTAACTTGGCGTGCAATCTCAGGATCAGCACGAAGTTGGCTGATGTAACTGGGATCGCAGCCAAGAGCAGCTGCAATTTGGTCAGTTGAGATGCCTTGTGCCATGTACTTGATGGCAAGTTGCTTGTCTACCATGACTTTATTCTCCTAACAACATCTTAATGAGTGACTGCGTGACTGGATCAGCATCAACCTTGGGCATAAGTGGCACAGACTCAGGGTTGATGATGTTAGCTGGATTTACACCCATGCGGTTTTCCAAGATTGCTGATGGAATGCCAATATCATTCCTGCTGAACAACCGCTGAACAAGGCGAGCTTCTGCCTCACCTGCAATGTTTTCATAGTTGCTGTGAGCCTGCTTCTCAACTTTGGTCAGCATCCCAAGCACAGAGTTGATAGCATCAGGGTTGCTCAAGATATCTGATGGCCCTTTTGCAGATGAGAAAGCTTGTATGTCACCTACGGGTTTCTTGCCTTCGCGCGCCAGCCCAGCTAGCAACTGCTCACCACGCATCTTTGCAGTGCTGAAACGCCCGTAGTCACCATAGAAACTTACAGGACTTCCACCACGTGGCATGTCGTACAGATACTGGCTACCGTGCTGCATCTCATGGAGCAAGTTGCTGGTCAAATCCATTGAAGATTCTGCAGTTCCCAGTGTCATCCTGCCACTCTGTGAGTAGCTAGCACCAGGCCCAGGAGTTGGTGCCACTGTGATACTCTTCAAGTACTCTGCCAAGTCAGGCGGATAACGCTCAAGGTCAACAAGTTCTCCCAGTTTGTATGGAGTCATGCGACCTTCATTGCCAGCCTTTAGCCGCACCAATCCATTGGGTAACACTGTGACGTGCTCACCTTTAATCAACTGACCTTTGTCACTGATGTTCTTGACTGCTTGACCTGTCAGGTTCTGGCGAAAGACTCCCTCATTGATGAATGCAGCTGTCGGGTTTCTACGCAGCAGATCTGTTGTCTCAATCGAAACTCTGCGAGTCATCCCTGGAACAGCGCCAATAGGAACAATGATGCCAGCACCAGCAACAGTGTTTGCCATGCGATCAACACTTCGCTCACGTGCAGCAGCTTTTTGCTCTGGTGGCAGAAGCACGCTCTTGGACTCTGCTGTCAGCATGTCTGCTGTTTGTTCATTCAGCCGATCAATACCATAACCCACAGCTTGCTGCGCGTATAGCAGTGGCTCACTGAAGGCATTGTTCAATGCACGCTTCAGGGAGTCTGCTTTAGAATAGATGCCAGCAAGTAGGTTGCTCATGTCATGCTTTCAGGGTCGTTGCCGGGAGGTCCATGCTAAGAATGATACCGGCAAGGAAGCAAACTACTAGACAGCCCATTTGCGAACGGCTTGAAAACAGCAAGCTCAGAACAAGAGTTACTACTACGAACTATACGGCTCACTTTGAAAATTTAGAAATTTTGGGAGGATGGCATAGGATATGCGCCTAGCCTGGCAGTGAAAAGGCCCTCCACCCCCTAGTTGCTACAAGAGTATTGCTATGCATGTGCGAAGCACACTAGAGTGTAAGGCGTGGCTATAACTACAAGACTAGTCGGAGAAGAGGATTTTTTTTGAAGTAAGTACTCACTTACATACTTGGTAATAAAAAAGCCCACTGCTTAGGTGGGCTCTAGCAGCTAGGCTGCTATTAGCTGCTTGCTAGTTCAAAGCAGGTCAGCGATGTTATATGCTGGCTTTGCTGGCTTGTTGCGAATCTGTTCAACACGGCGCAGGACGAAAGCACCAAGTTCTGATTCGAGGTCGCTGCTATCCATCTTGCTTACGATCACGTCGAGTTCGCTCTCGTCGTACTGTGTTGTCTTGCCTGCGAGCTTGAGCACCATATCCTTATAAGCCTCCACTGCTTTGCGGTAAGCAGCATTGCTAACGTAGTTCGGGTTAGTAGTGAACTTCTGACGCGTTGCGCTTGCGTCCCATGCTGCTGACAATTCCTCCTTCGTCATCCACTCGCTGTTACCGCTTGTGGCTTCTGCCAAGATGGCGTCAGCACTGAATATGCTCGTATCAATCTCCACCGGGAACAACTGCATGTCTCCGATACGGCGGGTCAAGATGGCTTTAGCTGCTGTTTCCAGTACTGCTGCCATGAGTGGTTTATAGGCTGCTGCTTCTGGCGTGGCCAGTGCTGCCTCCATAGTTGTCCAGGCGTCGGCGTTGATGACTACTGATGCCATGCGCGCAGGATTGCGGAAACGTGCAGTAATGAGTCGTTGTGCTGCTGTCATCGCCAGTGCTGCTGCTTTGCTGCCTTCTGCGGTGGTGTTCAAGTGTTGCATTGTCATGATGGATTCTCTCAGTAGCTCGGGTTGATAGGATTTTGTAGGCTAGAGCTATCGCGCTACATATGTTGGAGTGCTTGTTAGTTCAATGAGTTCCTGCCGTTCGTCGGATTATCAATGTGTGTATCATGTGGATAACTTACTCACAGGTTATGCACAATTCTGCTCTTAGTTATTATCTATCATGTGTGGTGTGTTATAGGTTTTTGCTATTGGATTCTTATTGGCATGGCAGTTATGTATCAGGAACTATACAGCGTTGGTATTTGTTTGTTATTAACTGTCGATTGACTTGTTTGTTTATTGTCTAAATAGGATAGCTCGAAAAATATAGGTGGGCATTCTCACCCCCTTTTATATGCACAGTATTGTTGCCATCTATTCTATGCTATCCATGTATCCAGTGAGTGTTATATGGTATATAGTAGTTTATTATTTTCTTTCTTTTTATTTTAATATACCCTATAGAATCAATCCCATAAGACACACAATCCTGCTAACTCACAATATCATGCACTGGTGAGTAGATAACAATGCATGAGCCTTTTAGGGGGCGCATATGTGTAGGGTCCGATGAGGTCGAATCCGATTTAGACTGTAGTTAACAATGCCGATCGACACTTGACAATGTGTATATAGCATGAGACACTATGATCTGTAACTAAGCCACGCGACTGTGTCGTGTTCAATGCTGTTACTAACAACTTAACTACTGGAGTTTATCATGTCACTTGTTTGCTTGGTTGATCTTAACAATGATCTGCAATCTATCAACAATGAATTACCGCCCGGCGTAAGAGCCACGCTGCGTATGGATAACAATAGAATCTATGTTAACTACTCTGTGAGGTATGAGCATAAGGGTAAGAAGCATAGCCTTGGTGTGTTCTTGGATAGAGAGTCTGCTATTCGTGCATTGCTTGAGCATAAGTATCGATCAGCTACAGTCACCCCGGCGGCAGAATTGCAGGCACGGACTCAGTTGATGGCTATTAATGCTACGAGTCAACGTGACACTGCAATGATTGAAGTAGCTAAGCCACGCGAAGCACTGACGAGAGAGCGGATTGCAGAGTTGCTTGCTATCAAAGGAATGTACGATTGGCAACTCACTGGTGATGAAGCCATTGATGTTATGGATGATGCTGGTGTTATGCATACAATCACTGTGGAAGATCAACGCAACTACAACGATTGGAAGCAAGCAGGTATTGACGCAGAAGATAACACTTGACAAGCTAATAGCATGGAAGATATAATGGGAACTTATTTCTTCTAATAGAGTCAAACATATGTGTGGATTATCCATGCGCGTGTGTTTTCTATATTTGTTAACCTTCTTGGAGTTACTATCATGGCCGGAACAAACTATCGTGTTGATCGCGTTACCAAGTCACCTGATCCAGTAAGTGGACATGCTCGCGTGCCTGCTGGCATGAACAGCATTGTCTATCTTGATGATAAGCCACCAAGCATTGGCAATGTCATGCACTATCTGCGGCCTGTTCTTCGCAAGGATGAGCAGCTGCTGTTTAGCAAGTGGGATACTACTTTCAAAGAGTACGTCATTTCTCAAGTTGTCAATGCTGACAGCAACTAAGGAATAATCATGATCTTCGTTCTTGCTATCGCTGCTTTCATGAGCATCAATCAATCTCATATGACCTATGAGCGTTTCAATGCTTCGCAGCTTCCTGCTGTGGAGTATGTTTGCTATTCTGGAGAATGCGCATGAACACGTTGCCACTGTCACAAGATGACAAAGACTTGTTGCTTGACTTTGTTGAGCATGACCTCACTTACTCGGTGTTCATGATTGCTGAGAAGTATGGGTATTTCAGCGCAGCTGATCGCCATGATGCTCTGTATCTAATTGAGAACATCAGGCATTTCACGACTACTCGCTTGATGATAGCAATGATAATGCTGATGGACAATGGCGAGGAGTTTTAACATCATGGCAACCAACAAAAGAATAGAAGATATTGTGGCAGCAGCGCGTCAGCGTATGCAGCAGCGAGAAGTGGAAAAGCTTGTTGGCAAGCTCAAGGCCAATGATGCTGATGCTGCAACCAAGGGCGTGCTTAGTAGCATGAACTGGAAGCTGCCAACTCCTGTTGCTAGCAACGTTGTTGATGCTGACAAGATGAAGCTGGTGCTTAGTCAGATGGTTGGCAATGAGTCAACAAGCGCCATGACTTTCAATCCTGAGCAGCTTGCTGCTATTGAGCTAGGATTGCAGGGCAAGAATATGTGCTTGATTGGTGCTGCTGGTACTGGTAAGACCACAGTTACTCAAGAACTTATTGGCCGAGTGCAGCGGGCTGCTCACATGTTGCCATTGTCTGCAAGCACCAAGCATTTGCGTGCTGATGCTCCGGGCATCGTTATCTGTGGCTACACAAACAAAGCAGTGAACAACATTCGCAAGAAGTTGCCACCAATGCTGCAAGGTCATTGCATTACCATTCACAAGCTGCTTGAGTATGCACCTACATACTACGAAGTACCTGATCCTTATCTTAAGGGTGCAATGGTCAATACCATGCGCTTCGAGCCAAGCAGGAATGCAACCAACCCGCTGCCACACATCAGCACTATTATCTTTGAAGAGAGTTCCATGATTGGTACTGATCTTCACGATCAAGTGCTTGATGCGTTGCCATTCCCAAGCAGGACTCAGTTCATCTATCTTGGTGATCTGAATCAGTTGCCACCAGTCTTCGGTCCAAGCATCTTGGGCTTCAAGCTTGCTGAGTTGCGTACCATTGAACTCAAGCATGTCTATCGTCAAGCTCTGCTGTCTCCCATCATCAGCATTGCAACTGCTGTTCGTACCAACCAAGTACAGAAGCAGGGCTTTGTCAAGGCAGCACAAGAATGGCATGAGCTTGAGGACATGAAGCTGCCAACCAATCTTACTGAAAAGATTGTGCTTGATCGTGGCGAGCATGGCAAGCTGACTCTGCATCCTTGGAAGAAGCGCGTTGACTATCTCAATGCTACCAACATGATGAAGAGCTTCTTGCCTGCCGCGATTCAGTCTGGTAACTACAACCCAGAAGAAGACATGATCCTCTGCCCGTTCAACAAGAGCTTCGGCACTATCGAGTTGAACAACATCATTGCTGACTATCTTGCCAAGCAGCGTGGCGAAGTTGTGCATGAAGTTATTGCACGCTTTGCTACTACCTATTGGGCTGTTGGTGATCGTGTGATGCATGACAGGCACGAAGCTGTTATCACCAAGATTTACCCAACTCCCGGCTACAGTGGCAAGCCACCACAGTTGGCAAGCAAGACGCTCAATCGCTGGGGCCGTGATCCAGAGAACAAGAACTCTGTTATCACTCGCACTGCTGATGAGATCATGAACGCGCTTGATACGATGGCGGGTGATGGTGAAGCTGCTAAGAACTTGGCAAGTCATACCATCCACATCTACATTCCTGATCTTGACAAGGAAGAAGTACTGAATACAGCTGGCGCTATCAACCAGCTTATCTTTGGCTACGCTCTTACCATTCACAAGTCGCAGGGTTCTGAATGGCAGCGTGTCTTCCTGTTTTTGCACAACACTCATGCTACCATGCTCAGTCGTGAGCTGATCTACACTGGCATCACTCGTGCCAAGCATGAACTCTATATCATCTGTGAAGGTGATATTAGCACGTATGGCAATAGCCTTGTTCGTGCTGCTGAGCGTCCTATCATTCCTGGCACTAAGCTGGAAGAGAAGATTGCTTACTTCCGTGGTAAGGCTAAGGAAACTGGCCGTGCTATGGACCGTGACGATGAAGCGCTCGTTTAATCATGAGCTATCTACTATTAACCTTGGAGAATTTTATGTCAGCAACTCAGCTTCCAACCCACAAGCGCCCAATGATCTGCAAAGAGCAGACATGGGAACTGTCAGCAGATGGCCATACGTGGATGCCAACTGGCAAAAGCGTCTATGTGCTGTATGAGAACAGCAGCAAGAAGACAGTGCTTACCTACAAAGACAAGTGGGTTGACATTGTTGCAGCAGCCAAGCTGGTCAACGGAGCTTGATCATGGCAATGGACTATGTTCTCTGCTCAATGCGTCAGCCACCCAAGAGCGGTGTTTATACTGTTCGTTGCGGAGTTAGCAAGAGCTACTTCAAAGCTTACTGGAACAAGACGCAAGACTGCTGGTATGACGAGCACTGCTCCGGTCCGATTGTCTTTGGCACTGATGGCCGCAAAGGCATTGACTGCTGGAAGAAGAACTCCAACCTTCGTATCAACCGCAAATAATCCTATCAAGATGACTACTACTCCTATCACTAGCAAGTACGCAGCTTTGCCTAACAACATCATCTACTGCCCGCGCAGTGGTGTGCCGTTGGCTAAGGTTGAGGCTCTTTGCTCACATGGCTGGCCTGTTATCAACCAGCTGGCGTCAGTAACAACAGGCTTGCTGCATCCAGTGTACGCAATGCCACTCGACAAGCTGATTGTCAAACTCAAGAATGAGTTGCACGCAGCAGAGCAGATTGCTTGGTGCTCAGTTGATGCAGACCAGCGTGAGATTCAACTCACCATGTCAGCCATCATGTACAGCATCGATGCTATCTGGCAACCATCAGCAGAAGCAACACACATCTGGAAGAAGATGGTGCCATCATTGCCAATGTGGCCAGTAGCAGTAGCGTCAGGTGGAAGACTGCTGCGCTTGGCAAGCTGGTATCACTACGCAACCAGCAAGCGTCTGCACTTTCCAAGCTACCGCATTAGCCACGACAACAAGAATGTCCATTGGGATAACTTGTCAGCTTGGCTTGATGATGCGTATGAAATCAAGGAAGAGTGGGAACGTGGCCGTGACAACCTGCAACACGCAGAAGAAGTCAAGGCTCGCACTGAAGCTCTGTTGACAGTACGTGCTGATGCTATCTACAAGCGCATCGATCTTAACAAGGTGTGGAATTGGGTTGACATTCAGATGCGACTCGATGCTAACTATCCAGCTGGAAGGCGCGAGACTTTCAAGACAATCTTCATGACTGCTGACATGCACCCAGAAGACTGGAACACTGATGATGTTGAAGATGTGCAGATGGCTATCTTGGAAACATGTGATGTTGGCAACGACATTATGTTCTTCATTCGCACCCGCTTGAATAGCATTCATGCAATCATCCGTGACTTCTACTCTAGCTTCACGCTGGTACGTAGCGTTGCTAAAGAAGGCAGTGCTGCTCTTGATAGCGTGTCGCAACTGGAACAAGATCGCACGACTGAGTTCTTCGGCGGCTTTGACAAGCGGGCAGAAAGCTTGGAAGCAATGCCAGAAGAGCCCAAGCGTGAACACTTCGCAACTCCTGCTAAGTATCTGCAAGCAGCAGCACAGTGGCGCATCCTCAAGAAGCGTTACGATCATGTCAAGCAAGCAGCAGCGGCTGTCCCTGCAAGCAACAATTTGTTGGAAGGACTGTAATCATGGGACTCTTCAAACAAATGCTGGTTCCTGATCGTCAGCAAACACAGCTTGCTTACCGTGTTAAGTACTGGCCATTCCGTGAACTGTCACCTGCTGCCAAGGAACTGATTGCTTATCGCAAGTTCAGCTTCATGAGTAAGCAGATGGTTGTTGACCGCTGCTCAGAAGACTTGACTGACTTCATTGTTAAGGGCAGGTCTTACAAGATTGTCTGGGCTTACAACAACCAGCCAACACAACAAGAGTGGGAAGCTACTCATGACAAGCGGCAGATTAACGTAGAGCTTCGCTGCTCTGCTGCTATCGACAGCTTTGCTGTTGCTATTCTTTCTTATGGCATTCCATCCGAGCGGCTTACTGCTCACAGACAAGGAGAGTTCTCATGACTGACAACTACCGCACACCACACCCGCGCAAGACGCTTGTACTACTGCAAGATCACATCATCGTGCTTGAGCTCATCGAGCGCACAGTTCACGGCCCTTGGACGCACTTCCAGTCTGTTGCCAACAAGCGTACGCTGGTGCGCTGGCTTAACCTCTACGCTGGCAAGTGGCTCATGGAAGATGAGAAAAAACTTATCAACGACTCAGTAACAATCTGCTGGTGGGACAAGAACCCAGAGCTTCTTGCTGTTAGCTACCAGTTCCTCTGCGATCTTGTCACTACTGTGCTGTATGCACGTGGCATGGATGTGTGGGAAATCATCTTGGCAACACCAATCGAAGGAGATTAATCATGATTACCATTGAATACGATCACGGCGATATCAGCCTGCTTGCTGCATGTGCAGCTGCTAAGCAACTCATTCAGTACCGGCCTACTGGTACCAAGTGCATGGTGCGTAGCCGCAGTAACAAGATGACACTCATCATGACATTCACTGTGGATGCCAATGGCAACTGCACTGAAGACACTGACATGATTCAGCATGAGAAGCCAGCACTTGGTCCTGTTCAGCGTGCTTACGGTGGATTGTTGCATCAAGTTGGCAACAGTGACATGGGGCTGCAAGCTATCATCATTGATGACACACTGCTTGGCGATAAGCTTAGTCCGCACCACCGCTATCTGTTCGATCCACGTCACTACAAGATTGTTAACAACACAATCTGTGCTGATCCAGAAGGCCGTGCTCGTAGGCCATCAACCTAAACATCAGAAGAAACAGGGGGTTGACAACACATCTACCCTCTGTCATACTTCTGTTTCTGGTTCGGGAACACCAGCCAAAAAGATCCCGTCAGTTGCAACCGGCAATTCTGCCAACAACCCGCTAGTAGCTACTAGCTTTTCTCCGGAGTTATCAAATGCCCACCACCAAAACCCAGAAGTTCAACTTCAAGTCGCGCTCCATCCGTGACGAAGCTGGCAACGTCATCGGCAAGAGCAAGAAGCAGCCAAGCATCGAAGTGGCTTTGCCGCTGCTGTCGGCTGACGAGATTGCTGTCTATCTGGCAGCTCCCGATACCAAGGAAGCACAGCTGATCGTTGACGCTGTTGCCCGTCTCTACATCGACAATGCTCGCGAGCAGTTCGACGAAGTGATCGAGTCCTTTGGTGATGACCAAGAGAAGGAAGTCTCTGCTCAGCATCTGGACTACAGCAAGCTGACGCTGGAATTCATCGCTTCCATCCCGCCAACTCAGCGCGGCGCTGCTGCTCTCACCGAAGAAGACTTCGCAGCTTTCTTCGAAGACTACCTGGCCGTCATGGTTGCCGCCACTGGCAAGGAAGCCGTCAAGATCACCAACCACATCAACCTGTTCAAGAAGCCCACCAAGGCCAAAGCGAACAAGGAAGTGCTGGCGCTGCTGGTGGAAAACCTGGACATCTACATGGCCAGCTCCGCCAACATGGAAGAAAACGGCTTGGTTGCCAACCGCATCCGTGACAAGTTCGATCGCTGGATGAAGGCTGACGAACCAGCAATGAACCTGGACCTGCTGTAATCAGCAGCCGGCCGCGATGATCTAGTTTCTTGCCGGAACAATCAGCATCGCGCCCGCTAATGATTGCAAAGTGCCACGTGAGTACATGCGTACCAAGCAGCAGGTGGTTTGTCTCCCTGATAACTGCTGCTCATTGCCTAAGTTGCGTTAGGTAGCGTGGTTTTAGAAGGATCGTAGTTAACTCTGCGGTCCTTCTTTTTTGCTAGTGCATTCTTACGAGTGTGCTAACAAAAAATGAGGCAGTATGATAGTATCTGGCATCAGATTAAGACAACAGGTAGCGCATCAGTTACCGTGTCTAAAGACCATGCTCGCACTATGATTGCCGGCGTCATTGAGACTAAGAGTGACGAGAATACCATCCGGCGCAAAGTCGGATTGATCGGCTGGAGCAAGCTGGTCATCAAGCGTACCAAGTTATCTGATACACACATACGTGTGGACTTCTCACTTGCGTACCTCACCAACCTTTAACTGCCACCTTGCGTGGCCATTGCCATGCTTGCTATGAAATGTCCGCTGCCTTACTTGTCACCTGACTTGCAAGAGCGCACGCTGATTCATCACACAGCGTTTGGACTAGCAAGATACCTTAAATCTCCAGCGATAAATCCTACCAAGGATCACCCGCTGGATTTTGCGTTTCTGCTCGGTCTTGGGCAGATGGTAGATTGGTGGCCAAAGAAAGATGTGCCAGCTTTTGCCTTGCAAGATATGGGAACTAACTTCCTGTTGCAAGTAGCAGCTGACCACTGGAGCCATGAACTTGCAGACCTCGATGTTCGTACGCTGGCAAGAGTTCTTGCACGCATCCCCATGCACAACAGGTTCCTTTGTTGTGAGCTTATCCGTGACACACTAGCAGGAGTTGATATGAAATCCATCCCCGAAAACAGCAAGCTTCCCAAGGAAGTTCATGATCGCTTGCTCATGAACCTTGCAGCACTTGAGCAATCATTGCTTGCCAAGGACCCGTCAATGCCCGGCCATCTGCGCAACAGCCATGCCATTCTTGTTAGCTACCCTGAGACTGTTCACTTGTTGGACGATCAGGAAGTTGCTCGCTTGATTGACGCTGCTGAGATTCACACCAAGACAGAGATTGTCAAGGCAGTGGCAGCTGGCAAGGGCGCAGCCAGCAAGAAGAAGCTTGACGTCTCTGATCTGTGAGGCTGTCATGCGTACTTATCCTGTGCGTAGGGAACTTAGTTTAGCTGGCCACTATTCTAAGCGAGAGTCGCTCAAGACAGAACTTGAGTATTTGCAAGCAGATGTGCTCAGGACTTTCCGCCAGTACTGCAATAGCTATAGACTCGGCAGATACAAGCGGGGAAATCCAATGGATACTTGGTTCTCTGGCTGTGTATATGGTCAGTATAGCGGCAAGCTCAGCAGCATGTGGAGCGATCTGCATGACTACGATTTGACGGAGTATAGCGACATGCTGGCTACTGCCGCGTGGAATGAGATACGGTTCTTGCTTCGGTATGCTGAGCAGCTTGACAACTTTGGAGATAAAGAATGAACTTCGATGAACTCATGGACGCTAGTGTTACTGGTATCACACCGGGCACTGGCTCCTCTGTCTCTGCATTCCAAGATGTTTACAACAAGCTTGGTGCACATGGCAATCTGCGTACGTTCTCCACCAGTGAGAACTTCCACCGTTGCCCACGCAAGTACGCGCTTAGCAAGATGCAAGCAGCGTCAGGTGACAACCCCCGCTTGAACACAACAACCTTTGCTTTCGGTCATGCCGTTGGCGCTGGTGTTGCCAAGTTTGATCAGACTCAGGACTTGCGTCAAGCTGTCTGGGCTGCGTTCTTGGCATGGGATATGGACTTGTTCTCTGATGAGCGCAAGCAAGGGCGCCGTAATGGCAAGTCTTTTCATGAAGCTATCTGGGCATTGTATGTCTACAAAACCTTTGTCGAAGAAGAGACGGACCTGTCTGATTACGAGGTTGTCGGAGCCGAACAAACCGTGGCCATTGATTTCGGTGATGGACATTATTTCTCCGGTCACATTGACGAGCTGCTTCGCAATAAGTTCACAGGGGCTTATCGAGTTAAAGAGAACAAAACAACAGGCTTATCAAATATCGACCCCGCTCTATACAGTAACAGTGACCAAGGTCTGGGTTACAGTATCGTGATCGACAGCTTCGGTGCTGCTGACTACGAAGTCATGTATACCATCTACAGTTCTACGGAACAACGGTGGGCTACGTTCAGCTTCATCAAGCAGACCTTCAAGAAGGCTGAGTGGATTCAAGATCAGCTGCTCATCAACCAGCAGATTGATACGTACTCAGAACTGAAGTTCTTTCCCAAGCGTGGCGGTGCTTGCTTCAGTTACATGCGGCGCTGCGAGTACTACGAAACCTGCGACACTAGCTTCAAGAGCTTGTTCGCTTCCGAGTTTGCTGATCTTCCAAAGATTCGCAACATACAGGATATCAGCGACATTGAGTTCGTTGACTATCCGACTTCCCTCCAAGAACTTGTCGACAGACAGAAAGAGAGCCTCAAGTGACCCAACGCTCAATCGATCCAGCAATCAAGACAGAAGGCCATGAGCCACCATTTCTGGTGTCAACTCGCTTCGGTCGTCATGGTGCTGATGGCAACGTGGTGGTAGAAGTTCCACAGTTCAGTGTGCAAGTGTCCATCTGCCTGACACCAAGCTTGTACATGCATCCAGACTTCGGCGACAACTGGCTGCACTACATTGCAGTCACAAGCGCGCACAAGAAGCTGCCGCCAGATGAGCTGACACAAGCAGTTGCCCTGGCTGTTGACTTCATTGGCATTGACAATGTGCTGCCACGTACAGCTGAAGGTGAAGGCAATGGCGTTGACATTGCAGTTATCTACAACGAAGGCTTTCCACAGGAACTGGCTGCTGTTGCAGCTGGCTTGCATCTGGAAGGACTGCTGGTCTGTGTGCCAACTGACTCCTCTGTGTTCGAATCAGCATCAGTCATTGCTTCCTCCGCTGGCCTTGCTGCCATGATGCGTGGCGGTCCTGCCAAGAAGATGGCAGAAGCAAGCAAGACCATGGAAGACATGGCAAACAACATCACTGGCCGGCGTCTCTCTGATGCTATGCCTCCCTCTGACACCAAGCACTAAGGAGTTTACAAGATGAACCTCGACGAATACACAGACAGCTCGCGCGTCAAGCTTCTGATCTACGGACCGCCGAAGGGTGGCAAGACAGCACTTGTCGGCAAGCTGGCAGAAGCAGGATTCATTCTGCACTTCCTTGATCTGGATCATGGCATCAAGACTCTGCTCAACCCAGAGATGCTTAAGCCACAGTTCCGCAAGAACGTGCAAGTCTACACGCTGCCAGATCATCGCATGTATCCTGTTGCCATCGACACGGTGCGTGCTATTCTCAAGGGCGGCCTTCGCAGGTTCTGCCATGCACACGGCAAGCTGACGTGCCCCCTGTGCAACAAGCAGCCTGATGCCAAGTGGTATGAGCTGGACATTACCAAGTTCACTGACCGTGATGTGCTGGTGATTGACACTGTCAGCCAGCTCAGCAACTCAGCCATGAACAAGGTTGTGCACAAAGATATCACCAACGCCCAGACTGGTGAAGACTACAAGGCTACCTTCAATGACTACGCCAAGCAAGGCGCACTCATGGAAGAAGTCTTCTCGTTGATCCAAGTCATGGACGTCAACGTGATCTGCATCAGTCATGATGTTGACAGCGAGAAGGCTGACTCTCCAAAGGAGTACCTTGTTCCTGTTGCTGGTACTCGCAACGCAAGCAAGCTGGTTGCAAAGTACTTCGATGAAGTGGTGTATGTGAACGTCGTGAACAAGAAGCACAGCGTCATGAACACAAGCACCAGCTCTGGAAACGTCTTGACAGGCGGTCGATCAGGGGTTAAACTCGATCTCTTGAAGGATGCAGAAATCTCTCTGCTGCCATTGTTCGCGCGACTTGGAGTGAAACCATCATGAGCATTCAAAACGCAGCCCACGGAATTGGCAACGCAACTGGCGGCTATGGCAGCAGCACCCCAGATCCACAACGCCTGAAAGAAATTGCTGAAGATATGCGCAAGGGTGTTGAACTTGCTGCTGGCATCGTTGACAAGCGCGAATCTGCTGACCAGATCAGCAAGGTGCTGAATGAGCGCGGTGCTCGCTACGGTGACTTCACTCACCATGCTGAGGTTTGCCAGAGCATCAAGAACACGCTGCTGTTCCACCGTTACAGCAAGTATGGCCAGCTGTCTGCTGACAAGAAGCAAGCTCTTGATGTGATTGCTGACAAGATCGCACGCATCTTGACTGGTGATCCTGAGTACGATGACAACTGGATTGACATTCAGGGTTACGCAAAGCTGGCACAAGAGCGGCTGCGCAAAGAAGCTGTGTGCGCTCCTGCTCCACAAGCTGCTGCGCAGCCGCCTTACGGCGTTGGCCAGAAGAACTCAATGGTGCGTGGTGATCGCAACTACGAGTAAGAATTAAGTAGCAATCCTGCTGCTGATCCGCTGGCATATCGGTTATATGCTGTTTGTTTTGTTTGCCTTACTAGGCTTTGATTGGAATTGACATGAGCAACAATGCTGCACTGACTGACTTCGACGCGTTGATGGATGCATCGATGGATGACATTGATGACCTGCCGCCGATTGGCGTACCGCCCACTGGCAACTACACGCTGGACATCACAGCCAGTCGTGAGAAGAGTGACAAGGGCAGCGAGTACGTCAAGTTCTCCTACCTGATCGAAGAAGTCAACGAAGTGAAAGACGAAGCAGAAGCTGGCGACGCAGCTGCTGGTCAGAAGTTCATGGAGATGTTCTCCCCATTCAAGAAGGATGGCACCGTGAATGAGATCGGCATGGGCATGATGAAAGAACGCTTGGTTCCTTTCTCCGCGCACTTCGGAACTCCCAAGGTTGGCGAGACGCTGACGCAGATCACGAACATCAAGGCTGTTGCCAGTCTGGTTCGCATGGCAGATCGCAAGGAAGAAGGCCGCTTCCGCTTCGTGCTGAAGGACGTGACCATCCTCTAATCTGCTGATCGCAGGTTGTGAGTTAGCTCGCTGGGTTACAAGCTCAGCGGGCTTTTTGTTTGTGGTGGGTTCGATTCCCACAGTCTAGAGATGGGTGGCGCAGTTCAATTCTGCGAAGGCGATTGGGGTCTGGTGCCCAGCCGACAACTGCGTAAGCAGCGGGGTTCAGCCAATCTCTAGACACCACAAACAAGAAGCTAATCAAGGAGATAGTGTGAGTCTGCCATTTGTTATTCCCAAGAAGCAGCCAGCAGTTGCAAACGTGCTGACAACTCAAGCTAATGATAAGAGCGCAGCCGGTAAGGTGATTGCGCTTTTTGGTACGCCTGATGATCGCAGCTTCTTGCCGCAGTTTCGTGAGTTGGTTGGACCTGTTGCACTCAAGGTGCTGCTTGATCCTGTTGAGTATCCAACCTCAATGGCAGCAAAGATCAAAGCAAATGGCATCACAGATATTATCTGCACCTGCCCTGACACCATGCTCACACTGCTGCGCATGTTGCCTGACTTCCGTCGTCCGTTGAATAAGAACGGCAGCTTCAAGAAACTTCCACTTGACGACTATCATGGTAGCTTCGTCACACTCCCTGCGGAAACTCTCAAGACTGACTACGATGTTAAAGTCCTCATCCTCAATCCGCTCAAGCATCTCCGCACTGTGCCTGAAGCTCCGTTTGTTTTCAAGCGGTTTATCTCTAAGATTACGAAGCCGTCCAGCTGGTTTCCTCAAACGCAGTTTACGTGGGAAGTCTGGACACCAGCAAAGAGTCAGCAACTACTGGAAGACTTCAGCAAAGCGCGTCTTCTTGCGGTGGACATTGAGACTTATCATGATGATGAACTACGCCTCATTCGCTGCGTTGGCTACTGCGCTCTTTTTCCTGATGGCAGCACTCACACTGTGGTCGTTCCCTTCAAGTGCATGGTTGCTCATGCCTTTGTTCGGGCTCTGAATGCTACGCCAGTAGCTAAAATCTTTCAGAATGGAATGTATGACAACCTCTACTTCTGGCGATGGAACGTACCAGTCACTAATTGGCTTCATGATACTCAGCACATCTTTCACGCGTGGTACGCAGAACTCCCTAAACGCCTCGACTTCATCGCAGCGTTTGCAGTTCGTGAGATTAGGTATTGGAAGGACGATGCTGCGGGAAGTGACTACAACGTCTACGAATACAACGGGAAGGATTGCTGGTCTACGATGATGGCATACCTGTCCATCTTGCAAGAGATTCCCAAGTGGGCACTTGACAATTACCTTGTTGAGTTTCCACTTGTGTTCCCTTGCATTCACATGGAAGGTGATGGCCTACTCGTTAACAAGGAACGCTTCGAGCGTAACAAGCTGCGGGCAGAAGAGAAGCTCAAGGCTGTTGCTGAGCCACTGGCTAAGTGGTTCGGTCCTAAGTTCAATCCTCGCAGTCCTGACCAAGTCAAGCGGCTGCTCACTGTGCTTGGCATGGGCAAAGATGTTGACAGTTCCAACGTCAAGGAACTCAACAAGTGTGCTGCTGCGCACCCGTTCAACGAACTTATCATCTCTGCGATCATTGAGTATCGTGAGCAGGCTAAGCTGCTGTCAACCTATTTCAAGTGGGAGAAATTCTGGAATGACCGACTCTATTACAAAACCAACCCGGCAGGTACTGATAGCGGCAGGCTTGCAAGCACTGAGTCAAGCTTCTGGTGCGGGCTACAGATTCAAAACATCCCTGGCGGAACCGAAGTCAAGGACTGGATCGAGTGTGATGCTGATTGGGACGGACTTGCAGAAGGAGATTACGCTCAATCTGAAGCTCGATGTGTCGGCTATCTTTCTGGATGCACAGCTCTCATTGATCTCGTCGAATCCGACAAAGACTACCATTCCTGGAATGCACACAAGTTTTTCGGTGTCGCATACGAAGCTGTCGACAAGAAACTTAGAGACCTTTCTAAGCGGGTTAACCATGGCAGCAATTACAATATGGGAGCAGCAGTCCTCCTAGATACCATGGGTCCCAAGAAAGCAGCTGAGGCTCGTATCTTGTTGCAGCTTCCTGCTAAGTGGACACTCACTCAAGTCTGCCAGCACTTGCTTGACACGTATGCCAAAACATACCCTGAAGTCAAGAAGGATTGGTACGACGACCTGACTCGCACAGTGAAGATGACGAAGAAGCTGGTATCACAACTTGGCTGGACTCGTCACTTCTTTGCTGATCCATCAAGCAGCAAGCCTGCACTCAATTCAACGGTGGCACATGGACCTCAAAACCTTTCTGCTGGCATTATCAATCAGCGCTTTTACTCTATCTGGCATGATTCTGTTTACGGCGATCTGCGCGGAAAGGTTCGGATTAAAGCCAACATTCACGATAGCATTCTGTTCACTTATCGTGGGGTGGATACTCCTAGCATCGTACGTGATCGCATGAAAAACCCAGTACAGATTCGTGATATCAAGGGAGTCACTCGGACAATGCTGATCCCTCCAGATATGTCAGTGGGCAAAGGTGATAAACTTGCTCGCTTCTGGGGAGACCTCAAGTAATGTCCACTGTACTCTTTGACAAGTACTTTCAATTCACCAAGGACACTGAGCCGCCAATGGTATTCCACCGTTGGAGTTTGCTCACTGGTCTTGGCGCTTTGCTTGGCCGTCAGTACTACTTGCCATTTGGCAACTTCAACATCATGCCCAACATGTACGTCATGTTGATTGGTGATCCCGGCACGCGGAAGTCTACTGCCATCAAGCTTGGCAAGCAGGTCCTGACTGCGGCGGGCTACGATAAGTATTCAGCACAGCGGACTTCTAAAGAGAAGTTCCTGCTTGACCTTGAAGGGATTGAAGATGATACAGGAACAGTGGTTGATTCCAATAAGGTCATGGCCAATCTCTTTGGCGACGACTTTGTGGGCGGAGAAGCTAAACAGGTGTTCATCGTCGCCGATGAATTCAACGAGTTTGTGGGATCAGGCAACCTTGAGTTCCTTAGCTTGCTCGGCAGCCTCTGGGATTGGGACGAACCAAGCCAGCCTTTCAAGCAGAGACTTAAAACGTCTCGAAGTGTTAGCATCTACCAGCCAACCATCTCACTGCTCGGTGGAAATACTCACGCAGGATTCGCAGAAGCTTTTCCCCCTCAATCTATCGGTCAGGGATTCCTCAGTAGGTTGATCCTTGTATATGGGGAAGGGTCAGGAAACAAGATTGCTTTTCCCACAAAGCCAGACGAAGGAATCAAGAACGAGCTGACACAGACATTGCAGCAGATACGTGAGCAAGTAGTTGGCGAAGCAACGATGACCAAGAAAGCTCGTGAGATGCTTGAGGTTATCTACCGCACATTCCAGCCACTTGAGGACTCGCGCTTCAAGCACTACAGTACTCGCCGTCAGACTCACTTGCTTAAGCTGTGCATGTTGACAGCTGCTTGCAATCTGCGCACAGAGATGAATGCTGAGGATGTTCTGTTTGCCAACACGCTGCTGACATTCACTGAGCATCGTATGCCCAATT
>Ga0181337_1000020_pt1 | contig 44412 bp, 51 predicted proteins | sample Sp13VDMM15DD_FD_168302 | JGI IMG/M metagenome (GOLD analysis project Ga0181337, IMG submission 168302) | Freshwater viral communities from Lake Michigan, USA - Sp13.VD.MM15.D.D | ecosystem: Environmental > Aquatic > Freshwater > Lake | place: USA: Michigan | collected 2013-04-23 | reverse complement strand
AATGTATGGGTTCATGCCCCCGCCTCGCTCGCCTGCGCGTCAGCGGTGGCCTGCTTCACCTTCTGGGTGGTGTTGCCGGTGATGTAGGCACCAACGCAGGCCGCCATCAGCAGGCCGTAGGTAGTGCCCGACGGGTCGAGCTTGCCGAACCACTGCAGCGCAGTCGCCGAGACGCCCGCCATGACCGACAGCAGGAACCGCCGGCCGCCAGATTGTTCGATCAGGTTGCGCATACCTCACCCCACCCGGTGCAAAAACCAGCCATGAACAAAAGCCTCCTGCGATGCGCGCCCCTCCGCGATCTCGATGTACCGCGCGCCCTGCAGGCAGTTCAGCGCCCGGCACAGCACGACGTGGCCATCCTTGCCGCGGTGCGACAGGTAGGCCCGCAGCGCCGCGATGGTCATGCGCCCCACGGCACCATCGACCACCACATCCGGGTAGGTCTTGGCCTCCAGGTTCAACGCGTTGAGCGCCTTCTGCAGAAAGCGGCCAGCCACCGCCTGGCCCATGTTCACGCCGGTGTCGAGCAGTTCCTCGGCGACCGCCGCGCTGTGCTCGTTCACATGGTCGAAGCCTGGCGCGCGCCAGTACCGCTCGACGTAAATCTGCTTCGCCACCGATCGCGGCATGTCTTGCATTTTCCCGTGATAGCCGAACGCGCGGGCCACCTGCTCGGTGATGCCCCAGTTCGTGGCGCCACCGCGGTCTGCCGGGTGGTTCACGTAGCCGCCCTCGCGCGCGATCAAGTCGTCGACGTACTGATCAATTTTCATGGGCTGGCTCCTGTGTCTGGTGTGAATATCACATCACGCGTGGCGCGTCACTCGCGCGCATCACTTGGCCCACCACTCTTTCGTGGCGTACCAGATCGCTGCAATGGCCGCGCCCACACTCACCACCCACTTGATCGCGTTGCCCAGGTGCTCCAGCACTTTGAAAAACGACTTCCCCATGACGACGATCTCGCGCACTTCCTCGGTCGACGCGTTGTTGTCGGCCAGCAGGTGTTCGATCCGGCCCATGCGCTCGTTCCCCGAGTCAAACCGCGCTTCCATGCGCTGCTCGATGGCGGTAATGCGGCTGTAGATGGATGCGAATTCGGCGGGGATGTCGTTGTGCGGTGTGGTCATTTCAGCCTTGGTACTTGATCCACATGACGTGGGATTCTTCGGGCGCCCGAGCGCCGAGGTTGGTAATCCCCCACATGCTGATGCCGCGCAGTTGATTGGCGTTGGCCGTGCCCATGAAGACACGATGGGCGCCAACGGTGCCTCGATCTTTGAAAACCGCGAACGTCTGCACCCCGAGCGCGTCCTTCAGCGTGTCCGATGAGACCGTGCCCAGCGTGCCTTTTGCGTTGGTAATGGACCCCTTGCAGACCGCCGTGAAAAACGCGCAGTAACCAAAGTTCAAGCTGTCCATGAAGCCGCGCTGGATGTACTCGCACTCAACCGTCTGAGGCAGGCCGGTGAAGTAGCAGCCTGCGTTGTTCAGATCGTTGTTGAAGGCTTGCCATGCGGGGTACTGGTTCTGTGGCTTCCACACGATGATTGGTGAGCCTGCCGGTGGAGTTGCGCCGACGCCCAGCAGAATCTCTCGCTGGTGGTACACGTTCCACACATCGCAGCGTCGGTTCTGGCCCAGCGTGAATTTTGCCTCCAGCGCGCCAGTCGCACCGATGTTGATCGAGCCAACCCATGTTGCCTGATGCTCCGCGATGACGAGGCCCACATCGCACGTCATGGCCGCAGCGTTGACCCACAGGCCATTGCGGCGAACAAGCCCGCGAGACGCTGTTGAATCGCCAGGCCAAGCAGGGCCGGTGCACAAAGCGGGTGAGCCATCCACCAGCGTCACGAACACATCGCGTTTTGTGCCAGCAGACCACGCAGCGCCACCAACCATGGACAAGCCAATAGGGTCGAGGGGTCCAGAGGTGAAAGTGTGCGATACCCAAGAGGTGCCGTCGAACAGTGGGATCTTGTCGCTCTCGAACGGCGCGTAATACAAAACGGTGCTGATGTGGTCGGCGTTCTGCGGCATCTCCGGGTGACCGCTGACAAGCGTCAGGCGCCCACCTGGGAAAGAGGCCCCCATGCCAGCAGGTCCAGCCGGTCCCTGTGGCCCCGGAACAGGCGTAACAACCAGCGTGACCGGGCCTTGCGTCAGGTCAATCGCGGTCATGGCAGATACTCCCGCACAACCAAGCCAGACACCATGACGCCGCCATATCGCCTTACCCCTCCTGATCCGTTGACAGTGATGGTCCCGGCGACAGAACCACCAGCGCGGACAACAAAGGTTGTCGCTGCCGTGCTTCCCGCCGCTACAGAGTGGGTGAACACGATGCGGCCAGGCTGGCCCGATGCTGGGTTGTAGTTCGCCGCAGCGGCCAAGGCGTTTGCGCCAGAGTCCCGAAACAGAGCCACAGTGTTCTGACTCACGCTGCTGTTGGTGATATTCATGATCACCTCCACCACAAGCGTGCTCGCAGCGTTCTGCGGGGTGATGACCACGCTCGCGTAAGGATCGCCCTCAGTGTTTTGTGGGATGGTGTCGTCCCACGGAATTTGCGTCGTCCCCGTGGCTACGTTGCCGCTCAAGTTTGAGACGGTTTGAGCCAGTCTGCTGATCCCGGTCAGCGCCGTCCCGCTGCCATTTGGGGCCAGCACGTCCGTACCAATGGCCAACCCGAGCGACGACCGCGCCGCTGCGGCTGTCGCAGCACCTGTGCCACCTTGCGCAATAGGCAAAATGAAAGCGCCATCCAGTTTCGCCAGCGTCACAGACCCATCGTTGGGCACACCTGCCGCAATCGGGGTAAACCACCGCGCCAGAATGTTCCCCGTGCCCAACGGTGGCGGCGCCGTGAACGTCAGCGTCGTGCCCGACAGCGTGTAGTCCACCGATGGCACCTGCGACACGCCAGAGATTTCCACGAACAAAGCGTTCAGGAAGGCCGGCGCCGAGGACAGCGTGAATGCCGTTTGCGCGCCCGTGCCGTTGAACTGCTGGCGCGTGATTGTGATCGGCACCGGTGTCTGCGCATCGACCCAGCCGAGCGACGAATACACCCGGATCAGCGAGGTGCCGGTGTTGAAATACAGGTCGCCGATCTGCAGCGCAGAGCCGTCGGCGCGCAGCGTCGGGTCTGTCGCCGATGGCCCAAGGTACACGTCGGCAAAGTTCGTCACGTCTGCGACGTTTGAAGCCACCACAGACACATCGGCGTCAATGGCTGCCACCGCCTGCACGTCGTCGATGCTGCTCGCCACCACGTCGAGCGTGGCCAGGTTGTCAGCGAGCAGCACGATGTCGGCCACCAGGGCGTCGGCATCGGCCGTGCTGGAGACTGGAAGTTTTGCAGCGCGCGCCACCTGCTCATTCAGTTGCTGCGTCTGCATGGTCAGCAGATCCAGCGCGCGCTCGTGCGACTCGGCGGGGAACGCGTCGTTCGCCACGTAGTCGGCTTCCTGCGTGAACGGCACGTCGCGCGTGATCGTCAGCGTCTCGCCAACAGGCAGCGCGGCCAGCAGCGTCACGGAGCCAGAGCCGGCGCCAACGCCAGCGACGGTGTAGTCGGTGTCCAGCACCAGCACCGTCTCGACGCCATCGTCATCTGTCTGCACCACCTGGAGGTGATCGGTCGCGAGAAAGCGAAACCCGACCGTGAACGGGCCAGTGGTCCCGGCCCCGGCGTATGGTCCCGACTTCGAGGTGGAGGTGGCGACGGTCATTCAGGGCTCCAGTGGTTGCGGCATTCTAACAACGATGTGGGTTTCACACCACAGGCGTCAACGCAAGGCGGATCACCTCACCACCTGCGAAGGCGGCAGATAAAACGTCTGGTCGTTCTCGCGCTGGATGCGGCGCTCCATGCGGCGCAAGAACCCCGGGTTCAGCGACTCCTGAATCTGGTACAGGATCAGGTAGTCCAGCGCGGCGCGGGTGTAGAACAGGCTCATGAACGGGGTGTTCTGCAGCGCGGCATTGAACGCAACGGCGCCGAAGTCGTCCCCCGTGCGAATGCGCGTCCAGAGATCGGCCACGGTGTCTGCCAGGTTCGCCACCGGCCCGGCCATCGAGCCTGTCAGCGAGCCGCCCATGCGGTTGTATTTGCCGAACAGGAAGTCGCCGTACAGGCCGAGCCCACCGCCCTGCACCATGGCGGCCGCCCACGTCTTGGGGTCGTCGACAGGCCGTGGGTTCTTGCCGCGCAGCAGATCCTTGGCCGCCATCGCCGCGTAGCCCATGGCGGTCGACAGCGCAATGAACGTGGCCAGGCCCAGCATGTCGCCTTTGCCGCGCTTCAGGTAGTCGCCGAGCGTGTCGTAGCCGCGCCCGTACACCTCGCGGCCGAGCGTCGATTGGATCAGCGCCACGGGGAACGACTTGAACTGGCCGATGAACCGCAGCAACTCGCCGGCCACAGTGCCAGGCTGTGTGCCGCGCAGCATGAATGCACGGGTGCGAGCGCCGGGCTCGATCACGGCGTGGTGCATGCGGTCGATCGTCATGGCCCGCAGCGCGCCCGAGAGGTCGTCCACCAGGTTCTGCACCGAGGTGTCCGACACCGTGCGCCCACGGCTGGCGATGTAGGCCTCCAGCGTCGCGCGCGGCACTGTGCGCAGGCCGTCCGGGGTCATGTACTGGCGGCCGTCGGCTTCCTTCATGGCCGAGGTGCGCAGCACTTCCCACTTGCCGGCATCGATGTTGTAAAGGCCCAACATATCGCGCAGGCCGTCGGGCAGCTTGTCGAACGCCTTGCTGGAGTTCGTCGCCAGGTAGTGCGAGTGCGTAAGCGCGTAGCCGTCGCGCAGCGTCTCGGTCCACCAGTTCAGGCCGTTGAGCTTGAAGAACTGCTGCATGGCCCACGACATTTTTCCGCCGAGCAGGTCCGGGCTGTCGAACCTTGCGAACACCGAGCCCAGCGTCGACTCGTGGAACACGCCGAGCGAGGACAGTATCTGCTTCTTCTCGCCGGCAGCCCGGCCCCGGGTGAGCGCGCCGATGCCGTCCAGTGTGCCGGTCAGCAGGTTCTTGTCCTGTCCGAAACGCAGTTCGGCCGCGTAGTTCGACAGGTCGGTCACGGATGAGATCAGTGCGCCGCCCAGCTTGGAGATCGACTGCCATGCCCGGAAGAACGCCGAGATGCGCGCCGCCGTGACGTTGCCCGGGATGTTCACTGAGCCGTCGACCTGGGCCAGCAGGTTGGCGAGCTCTGTGCGCTTGCTCAGGAAGGCCGCCCGGCGCGCAGGGTCGCCGCGCAGCGTCTCGGCGTATTCGTCGAACAGGCGCGTCGCAGTCTGCTCGGGGTTGGTGCCCAGCACTTTCAGCAGGCCGGCCGACTTTGCCGCGTGGTCGAGGCCCTGCAGCACCGACTGCGCCAGTGTGCCCATGCCGAACTTCTGGTTGTACTCGAATGCCGCGTTGCCGTCCTTGAAGTACAGCACCCTGCTTGCCGACTCGCGCCGGGCCAGGTTTGCGCCGGCGCCGAACGCCACCGTGTCCACCTCGCCGGCCTGCGTTTTCATGTGGCTGCCAGCCGCGAAGTCGTCATACACGCGCGTCAGGAAGTCGTCGGCCGAGCCTTCGAAGTCGCGCAGCGAGCGGTTCATGTCCAACCGTGGCAGCACGTAGTCCTTGAACGCCTGCTCGCCAGCGTCGCGGATCTTGAACATATCGTGCGACTGGCGGGTGATGTAGCCATTCAGGTCGCGAATCCATGCGCCGAACCGGTTGCGGGTGTCGCGCGCGTCGGTCTGGTATTTCTCCAGCACCTTGGCGATCTGCACGGCCTCGGGCGGCAGCTTGGACACGTCGCGGTTTTTCCCCAGATTCCACATCGCCGCGTAGATGTCGCGGTCGAACTCGCCCGAGGTGAACTGCGGCATCAGGTCGGACTTCTCGAGATCGGCGATCAGGCCGCCCAGCCACTCGCCGCGAAACTGCTTCTGCTCGGCGTCGACCGAGATCCGGCCCCCTGCCCGCTTGCGCTCGGTGCCCACCAGCAAGCCGCGAAATCCTTCGAAGTCGAGTTTCGCGGCGCGAAACTGGTTGAGGTACGAGGTCGCTTTCAGCCGCGCGTTGATGTTCAGCGCCGCGTTGCGCTTCTCGATCACGGCCGCCAGTTGCAGGTTGTTCGCCAGTTCGTCGGCGGCCTTCATGGCGTCGATCTGTAGCGTGTTGGCGAAGTCCTCGGCGCGAACAGCCTGGGCCGCATACCGGGCCACGCCACGCAGTCCTGCAACCTGTTTGCGCAGGCCGTCGAGCAGCGCACCGATCTCCTGCGGGGTGATGTCGGGCATGGCCGCGCGCATCGCCTCGGTGGCTTGGGCATCGTTCGCCAGCTTGTCGGCCGCAGCGCGCAGCACGGCCGCGTAGGCCTTCGCGCGCACGATGCGTTCCTCGTAGGGCTTGAGTTCGTCGGGGATGGTCGACGGGTCGGGCGTCTCGCCGCGGCTGTATTTCATGCCGGAGCCAGCCGATTCCTCCATGACGCGCTGGGCCACCTCGGCGTCGGTGATGTTGCCGATCACCATGCGCGCGTCGGCGCCACCCCGGATGCGATCGGCTTCCTGAGCGATGAATGCGTCGACGCGCTCGGGGAAATTGCGCTTCCACAGGCGCCATGCGTCCAGCGAGGTCTTGCCCGACGGGGTGATGCGCCCGCCGTGCTTTTCATTGAAGGCGGCGTACAGCGCGCGGCCGATGCCCTGGCCCTTGATCGTCGGGTCGACCTTCACAATGTCGACGCTGGCGTTCTCGTTCAGTTTCTCAGCCGCGCCACGCGGCAGGTTGTCCTGCAGGTAGCCCACGCGCTGGCCAAGGGCGTCGATCGCCTCGAATCCTTCGGGGGTTTCGCGGATGGTGATGCCCTCGGGCACGGGCTCGCCGTCGCTGGACAGGCGCGAGAACGCCGACGATCCGTCACGCGTCACCCGGTTGCGCGCCACATGATGCAACGCGCTCACAGCCATCGCCCGGAAATCCGCCTCGGTCAGTTCGATGGCGTCGCGCGCGAACTCGAAATTCCGGTACGCCCACGCGCGGATGGCCGCGATGATCCGCTGCACGATCGGCAGTTCGGGGGAGTTCTCCACGAGGTAGGCAAGCTGTTCCTCGCGCACCAGGCCGGCCGGGGTGTCAGCAGGCACGGCAGCGCGCGCTGCCTGGGCCCATGCCTCGCCGCCGATGATGGCGGCATCCAAGTCAGCCAGCACGGAATCGAACACCTCGGGGCCAAGCATGTCGCGCATGCCCACGTGCACACCCACCTCGTGCAGCAGGATGCCGCGCGCCTCGGCTGGAGATACGTTCTCGGCCACCACGTACACGCGGCCGTCGGGTGCTGTGGCTGCCTTCACGTCGCCCGGGTGTGGGCCGCCGGGGATGTCTGCTGGCGTGGCCACGGTCTGGATTTGGCCGCGGGCGAGCATGGCGTCGGTGCTGGCGCCAAATGACTGGCGCAGAGCGTCGGCGAGCACGGTCAGCGACGCCTCGCCGGTGATGCCCATCTCGCCGAGGCTGTAGCGGATGTCGGGGTTTTTGGGGTCAAAAGTGCCGCGGTTGCCGGTGGCGGATTTGATCTGGGTGGACTCGAAGGCAATGTAGTAATCCGCTACGGTTCCCAGCGTTGTCGCGCCTCGCACAATCACGCCGTCATTGCCTTGCGCCTTGGCACGATCAAGCGCCGCGTCGTATTTCCCGGGCGCCCACTCGCCAGGAATCGTCACGACAAGCGGGTCTTGAAAAGACAGGTAAACAGGCATCACGCTGCCCGTCATGTCGCCACTGGCCCACGTGAACTCGCTGGCCGCCTTGCCACTGGCGGCAAAGAAGAAACCCTTTTTGGCGTCGCTCACGCCGGTCACAGACCCACGCTTGCCGGGGTCGAACTGACTGAAGTCGGATGTGGTGCCGTGAAACACCGCCAGCGGCCTGCCGTCGGCGCCGACCACCTTCGACTCACCAAACCAAGCCTTGAACGCAGGCGTCTCCGTCACACCCTCTCGGCTGTACCGAAACGCATCACCCCCCGCCTTCACCGTCTCATTCAGCGCCAGATCGGCCTCACCCAGCGCTGCCTCGGCATCAGTGATCCCATCCCAGCGCGCACCAGAATCCACGCGCGCAGCCACGGCGTCCGACGCTTCGAAGTCTGCAAGGTCCACGGACTCAGGCTCCTGCGCGCGCTGGGCCGCCTCGGCTGCGTCACGCTTCGTGGCGGTGCCGAGCACCGGGTCCTGCCCGACGACTGCCTCCACATCCACGGTGCGGCCGTCGACGGATTGCGCCACGGCAGAGCGCAGGGCGGCCTCGCGGGTTTCGGGATCGATTTCCTCGGCGATGGTGCGCGCCATGGATGCCTCGGCTTGGATCGCCTCACGCTCCAGTCGGGCCTCGGTTTCCAGTTCAAACCGCAGCACGTCCGCTTCATCGAACGCCTGGCGCGCGCGCAGTTCGGCCTGCTGCAGTTCGTCGGCAGCCCGCAGCACCGTCTCGCCATTCAGCGCGCGCGAAACAATGTCGGCTGTCATGCGCTCGCCCTCGGCGCTCGCCGGGTCCAGGCCCTCAGGAAGCCAGCCGTCCTCGCTCAGTTTCTGGGCGATCTGGTCGTAGTTCTGCGCGCCGCGTGACTTGATCACGCCCGGCAATTTGCGGTTCAGCAGCGCGCCGTTCTCGCCGGCAGCATCGCGCGCCAGCTTCGGGGAGATACCGCCGTTGTCGCGCAGGTAGACCATCAGGTCGTTGCGCTTCGTGGGCATCTGCGCGGCCAGTTCGTCGGCCGTGCGCGCCGCCGGCTGGATTTCAGGCTCGGCGGGTGCCCGCGGCTCCACGATCTCAGGCATGCCAGCCCGCGCAGACTCAGGCGCCACACCTGCCTCGGCGCGCTGCTCCGGCGTCATGTCGCGCGCGGCAGCCATGGCATCAGGCGTCGGCGGCAGCACGGCATCCGGCCGGCGCGAGCGCAGCGCGCGGAACGCGTCAGCCCCTGCCCCGCCGATGGCATGGATGCCGCCACCGAATGCCGTGCCGAACGCAATGTTCGCCAGCGAGTCGAATGCGCCGTAGTCGTCGCCGAGTTCGTTGCGCACGAACGAGTAGGCCGGCTCCAGCGCCAGTGTTGAGATGCCGCCGTCAGCCGCGCCGACAGCAAAGCGCGCACCGGTGCGACTAGCGAGCGAGCCACCCACCGTCGCGGCGCGCAGGCCGGCCGCCATGGGCAGCGCTTTGGTCCACGGGACGAACGCGGTGGCCAGGTTGATCGGGTCAGCGATGCCGGCGCCGAACATGGCCGCGCCGCGCAGGGGTGAGCTCAGATCCCATGGCGTGCGCTCGCGGATGTCTTTCACGGCCTGCAGTTCGCGCTGGCGTTCGAGCATGATGTCGAGTTGCGTTCGCGTGTACTGGCCGTCTGCCAGCGGCTTGGTCCACTTGACCCCCGACTCCTTGATTTTGTCGCCAGCCTCCGCCGCCGAGAGTTTCGCGCTGGTGTCATCACCGAGGAACTGCGCCACTTTCGGGATCGCGTAATCCAGCGCCGCCGGGCCATACGATTCCAGCCAAGCCTCACGCACGGATGCGTTCATCTTCGAAGCCCAGGATGGCTCAAAGTCCTGCAGCGAGAACTGCGAGGTGCCGGCGTCGTCTTGGCCGAGGTAGAGAGGCATCAGCGGGTTCCAGTCATGTCTTGAATCACACCGGTGGAAACGCGGCCGGAGTTCGTGCTCACGCGGCCAGCGAGGTCTGCCCAAGTGTAGGACACAGGCTTGCCCCCGCGGGTCACGCGGTAGCGCACACCGTTCGAGCCGGTGGCGAACAACTGCAAGCCGCCGTCATCTTCGGACGTGAACCACTGCGGCCGCGCGCGCACCGTGTCCTGCCACTCGGCAGCAGCCTGCTCGGGCGTGCGGTTGCCGGCCACGTCGGGCGGCGCGTCGATACCTTTCAGGTCGTTCTGCAGCATGAACATGCCGCCGCGCAGCACCTTGCGAACGTCGACCCCGCGCGGGATGCGCGCCGTGTCCTCGAATGTGTAGTGCCCGAGCAACATTTCGCGCGCCTTGTCGGCGGCCTCCACGGGCTTCATGCCGGCTTGCGTCAGCGAGAACGCCAGTTTGCGCATGGTCGTCTCGTAGGCGTTCACTGTGCCGGCGGCCTGCTCGGTCATGAACGGGATGGTCTTGGAGAACTCGCCCATGGTGGCGACCGTTTCCTCCTTCACCGACTTCTGCACGTCGTTGCTCAGGCCCTGGGTGAGATCCGATTCCTTCACCCGGGCCAAGCGCGACACCATCTCGCGCGCCACCGGCGACGGCAGGTTCGGGATGATCAGCAACTCGCCAGCGATCTTCTTCTCGGCCACCAGTTGGTTGAACACCTGCGGGAAGAAACGGCCGTACTCAGCCTCAAGCCCGCCGATCAAGTTCGCCGAGTCCTCGGGCTTCTGGGCCGTCATGGCCTTGCGCGCGATCGCATCCGACTGGCCTGGCGTGAGGATCTTCGGCGCCGCGATGCCCAGGCGCTGCTGCTCGGCAATGCTCTCGGCCACGTACTTCTGCACCAGTGCCGGGCGCTGGTCGGCGGGCGTCGCCGGGTCGTCGATCAGTGCGCGCTGCTTGCGCAGGCTGTCGCTGTTCTTCACCACGTAGCCAGCCGGATCGGCGGCGCGCTGCTGCAGCACCTGCTGGGCGGCCTGCACGCGGATACCCTGACGCGCGTCGGCGGTGGCGTAGCCCTCACCAGGCTGCGGGGTCGAACCCGTCAGCGCCGCCTGAATCTCGGCCTCGCTCTGCGTTTTGAAGCCGGCGATGTCGGCACCCATCTGGCGCGACTTCTCGTATTCCTCATACATCTTCGGGCCGTCGGCGCCGAACACTGAAAACTGCTCGCGCGCCAGTGGCCGCGGCTCGACGATGCCGTCGCGGTGCATGGCCGTCGCGTCGCGCACCGCCGTCTCGGTCTGCGCGCGCGCCACAGTGGCCTGCTGCTTCAGCCGCGTCTCGGCCAGCGACTTGAGCGCAAGCTGCTGCTCGTAGTCCATGCCCGAGAATGTTTTGGGCGGCGTCGGTGCGATGGCCGGCATGCCGTTGCCGGCGTCCGACACAGTGCCCGTTGACGCCGAGGCCAGCACAATGCCGCCAGAATCCTTCTTGATCCGCGCCAGCACCTGATCGACGTACTGCCCCACGGTCGGGTCACCAGGCCGCTGCAGGTTGCGCATCTCGCGCTTGATCGTGCCGTCGGCTGCGACCGCCTTCTCGCCGCCGTAGTAGGCCGCCGCCACTTTGGCCGCGTCACCGTTGTATTTTCCCGACAGGTAGTCGACCCACTTGAATCCGGCGTCTTTGTTGTGCTCGGGGTTGCGCCAGTCGTAGCTGCTCGGGATGATGCCCATGCGCTTCATGCCGTCGAACGTGCCCTGCTGCACCTGCATCGGGCCGGTGACGTTCTGCGAATTCACGCGCGAGGTGTCAGCCTTGCCGCTGCTGGATTCCTGCCCATAGATCGCGTTCGCAATGGCGGTGGACCCTGTGGCTGGTGCCGCGCCCGTCGGAGCCCCAGGCGCCCCCGCCGGCTGGTTCACATTGAACTCACCGAACCGGCGGCGATACCAGCCCACCGGGTCGCGCTCCATCTCGCCGCGCTCGGCCGCCACGTACAGGCCGCGCTTGAACTTGTTGGCCGCCGTGATCTTCTCGGCCTCGCTGAGATCGGTGCGCGCCAGCAGCGGCTCGACGCGACGCGCATATACCTCGTCGACGCGCGATGCGTCGCCGAACACCACATTCTCGTCGGCCTGCATGCCGGCGTCGCTGTCGGCGTTCAGTTTCGCAGTGGTCGCGCGCTCCACGTAGGTGAACGCGTTTTGCTGCAGGCGCGACTTCATCGACACGGCCTGCTTGCGGAAATACTGACGGGCCTTGTCGGTCGGCAGCTTCGCCTCGGAGTCGTTCATCCACTTGTCGAAGTCGGTGCCGATCTTCTCGCGGATGTCAGGATCGCCCACCTTCCACGACTGCATGGCGCGCGTGCCCTGCTCCTGCCAGTACACGTCGCCCTGCGACAACACGTTCGTCACATCGACGGCCGCCATGTTCTCGCGCTTCTCCCGCGCCTCGTCCTGCAGCACGTTCACCACGCCGCCGAGCGACTGGCCCAAGTTCGACAAGCCCTGGCCGACAGGGCTGGATGCCGAGACGCTGCTTGATGCGTTCGGCGCCGACTGGATGCCGTCGGCGATCACGCGCCGATCATAGGATGGGATGCTGCGCGCCATTACTTCATGCCTTTGTAGTAGCTGGTTCCGGCACTCAGCAGCGCCGAGCCCGCGTTCAGGTAGCTGCCGGTGATTGCCTGCTTGCCGCGGTCACGCGCCACCACAGCCGACGAACGCTGCAGCGCAGCCGAGTCTTTCAATCCCTGCGCCTTCAGGTCGCCCTCGTAGCGGATGGCCAGCGCATCGGACTCGGCGTCGAACACCGAGGTGCGCAGCACGTCACCATTCAGACCCGCTCCGGCTTCAGCGCTGGCCGCCAGCGACTGCCCGATCTGCGCACGCGCGCGACGGCGTTGCTCTTCCTCCTGGCGCCCTGCCCCGGCATAGGCCTGGCGCGCCTGGATCTCGTTCATCTTGGCGTTGTATTCGGCCATGTTGGCGTCGGACTGCGCCGCGGCATTAGCCTGCTGGCCCTGTTGAATGGCGCCAATAGCACCAACGGCCGCCGTGCCCGCCGACAGAATCGCCATCCATGAAATCGGATCAGCCATGTTTCACCTTCGCGTATAAAAAACAGGCCCCGCCACTCGGCCGAAAGCCCCGCATAGGCTCGGGCGTCTCCAGCGTGAACCCGAGCATCTCCGCCCAGCGCATGCCGGGCTCAAAACCCTCGTCGACCCACGCCTCGATGCGCCTGTATTTTGACGCAGAAAGGAACCCGGCGACCGCCCGGTGAATGCCCACCATGAGCCGGCCGGCGTGGCGCGAGACGATGGCCCACACGATCGCCCGACCCTCCCACATCTCCATGCATCCGCCGCAACCGATGACCGTCTCGCCGTCGAGCACGGTGAACGACTGCCCGACGGTGGCCAGGCTCTCGGCATATCCCGGGCTGGTGATCTGCCCACTGAGGTATGCCTGCGCGTCCTGCAGTTCCAAGGCGTGCAGATGGGCGGGTTTGAAGGCCACGATGTTCACCGCGCGTCCTGTGTCGTGACTTGTGGCATAAGCGCCACCAAGGTCGCCGCCACCGGCTGGTCGATCTCGAAACCGAGGTACGCGTCGAGGTCGTAGCCGTTCGGCCAGGAAACCACTTTGTCACCCGTGAACAACGGCGCCGGCTGGTCCATCGCGTCGGACGCGCGCCGCAGTTGCAGTGTGTCCATCTGGCCGCCATCCTGCAGCGGGCCGTACTTGCCGCCCCCGGTGTTGTCCAGCCGCAGCACAACCTTTGAGATCCGTTTCGTCTTGCCCTGCGATGTACCGTCGCGCGCGCCCGCCTCCAAGCGCATTGACCGGTAGCGCGCCGGGCATGGCAGGCCGATCTGCGCGGTGGTCGCCGGCAGCTGCAGTTCGATCTCGCCGGCTGTCACCACCACATTCGGGTGCGGTGCGCCGTTCACCAGCACCGACACGGTGGCGCCCTCCAGGTGGCCCAACCCCGAGATCGTCGTCACCGCGGCGCCCGAGTACGACAGGCCCGAGTCCACATAAAACTGCGAGGTCTGCGCGTCGCCGGTGCGGTAGGCGCGCTCCAGATATTCGACGTACCGTTTCGTCACGCCGTCGATCGTGCGTTTCACCACCATCCAAAGTTCGGAGCGATCACCCTCGGCTGCCGGCATCACGGCGATGGATTCCACCTCGCCAGCGCCACCAATCGGGTGCCGGTGCCAGCCGCGCACCGCCTGCTCGTTGTTCCACGTGAAGCCCAGCAGCAAGCCGTCGGCGCGCACCGCCCAGACGATCTGATCAGGGTCTGGGGCGAACGCCATCTGCGTGACACCGGTGCGGGTGATGTGCTCGGCAAGCACCGTGGCGTCGCTCGACTTGTACCCGTCGCTGCCGAAGTCGTAGTACGTCTCCCGCGCCTTCAGGCCCGATCGCTGGATGAACAGCAGGGCCTCCACGTTCTTGATCGGTGGGATGGCGCGCGATCCGAACTGGCTCATGATCCTGCTGCGTCGGTTGGTCGGGCCCAAGGGTTCGCCGTTGGTGAGCTCGCCCACAGCAAACTCTCCGCCGGCCGTGCCGATCACCAGGTCGCGGTCGGGCACCATCCACTGGATGTCGTTGATCTTGCCCGACGATAGCGTGACGGTGATCGCCATGTCCGCCGTGACCTGGCCGAACGAGCGCGGTGAGAAGTCGGTGAAGTCTGCCGACACCGAACCCCAGGCCATTTGCCGCTTCCCGAACCACAGGCGCTCGCGGTAGAACGTGACATCCGATGGCCAGCCCTCCACATCGCTCCACTCGGAATAGGCCCAGCGTGTCGTGGGCAGCCCGACGCCAACAACCTGCGACGGCAGCCGGTCGATCACCGTGGCCGTCACAACCGTGGACGATGTGAACGCCGTGATCAGCACATAGCCGTAGCCCGGGTCACGGAACTCCCACGAGACGCCCGCGTCGCCATCGAGCAGCGCGCCCTCGGTGTGCACAGGCCGGTTCGTGCCGGTGGTGGCCGCGCTCAGTGCCTCGTAGGTTTTCCCATCCGATCGGCGCCGCGCCGCCAGCGCGATAACCTTGCCCACCTCCCACGCGGGGATGGCGTTCACGTCGCGCGACTCCAGGTAGAACAGCGAACCCACGTGGCCGGCCTGAAAAATCGGCGCGCTCGCGGTCAGCGTCACCGAGCCAGTTTCGGCCGAGGCATACACCGTAATGGCTGTGTCGTTCAGCGACTTCCACGGACCACCCTTGGCCGCGTACTCGGTCAGCGTAAACGACGTGACCGTGGTGCGCTGCAGCACGCGCTGTTTGTGGCGTGAGTGGGTGAGGTACAGGAAGTCGCCTGACTGCGCGAACCGCAGGCGCGGAGTTCCGTCAGCGTTGTAGAGATCGGCTGTCGTGTAGGGCGTCACCACCTCAACAGGAACGCCCGGGCTCGACTCCAAAATGCCGCGCACTTTCGTCACAGCGTCCCACGTGTAGAACCGCACGTACAGGTTGCCGAACTCCAGCATGTAGGCCTGCGTGACCGAGAACTCGAATGGCACCAGCAGCACTTTGGCCGCCGAGCTTTTTACCTCGCCCACAAACCGCGTGCCTGCGCGGCGCACGTTCGGGCCCTGCGTGGTCGGGATGAAGTTCTCCAGCAGCGACGCGCCGTTCGGGTATTTCTCGAATCCGACGCGCCCCGCGATCAGCGGCGAGAGTTCGCCGGTGTTGAAGTTCTCGAGGATCGGGCTGGCCTTGCTCATACCGTGAAGCCCCCGGGGAACGCTTCCCAAGGATTCCCACCACCGCCGTAGCGATTGTCCGACTGGCGCGAGTCCAGCCACGAGCCTTGCGGCATCTCATCGGGCGGGTTCTCGATCGCGTCCTGGCGCAGCGCCTCGGACAGCGCGAACTTGTATTCCTCCATGGCCGACTGTTTCTTCGCGCTGGATTGCGTCAGCGCCTCGCAAGATTCCAGCGCCAGTTTGCAGGCCAGCACCTCGACGAACAGCGGGTCGTACAGCGCCGGGTTGTCGATGCGCGCCATGTAGCGGATCTTCAGCGGCGCCGGGAAGTCGGTCAGAATGTTGCCCGCCTCCACCGACCACGCGGTTTTGTAGGTGAGGCCCGTTCGGATGTAGAACTCGTTGACCTGCACCAGACCGAGGAAGTCGGTCGGCAGCGGGTACTGGAACTGGAACCCCCACGACGGCGCTGCCACCAGGGCGGAAAGTTGGTCGCGCTTCAATGCGAACTTCCACCGGTGGCGCCGGATCTCGGCGTCGCGCACATCGTCGAACATCGAGTTCAGCGTGCGGGCCGCGTTGTTGTCATCCGACAACAGCAGGATGCGCTGGTCGCCGAGTTTGGTCAGCGCGCGGTTTGCGATGGAGACTTTCGATGCCATGTGATGCCCTCAATGTTGGGGGGATTTTCGCACCAATGGCGACGGAAGGAAAGTTACAAACCGATGCGCAGCCCGATGCTCAATCCCGTCGAGTTTCCGCCCGCGCCGCCGCCGAATGCATTGGTCGTGAATTCAGCGGTGCTGATCGTGTCGGAGACGTTGCCCGCGGCGTCGCGGTGGACGGTGTGCACCCGGCCAGTCGACGCTGGGTCGAGCCCGGTCACGCCGTAGGACTGCAGGCCGCTGGCCGTGACCGCCTGCGTGGCGCCGGCGGCCGTAGCAGTGGCCACCACGGCGTTCTTGTCTTCGGTCAGGTTGGCCGTGCGCACCCAGAACAGCGCGCCATCGGCCTCGTTCGTGGTGACGGTCGCGTCGGCGGTGGTCGCCCCCGTGGTCGTGGCCGTGGGCAGGCTGAGTTCAGGCGCGATCTCGTCGGGAGGCTCGGGGGTTTCAAGCAGCGTCACCGACTCGGCCAGGAAGTCGCTGCGGTTGCCGGCGGCATCGTAGGCTCGCACGCGCGTCAGATCAGTGGCTTCTGGCGTACGCCCGGTGATGCCCGTTGTCAGCACCAGGCCGACGTTCGTGTAGCTGCTGCCGTTGTTCAGGCTCACCTCGTAGCCAGCAACGCCCGCGTTGTCGGTGGCGGCGGGCCAGGTCAGGGTGTAACTGGTGTCTGTGATGTCGGTGGCGACCAGATCGCCGGTGAGCACAGGGTCTTCGTCGTCTGGCGGGCCAACGGGCGCCAGCGTCACCAGTTGCGGCGCGCCGACATCGACGCCATCGACCTTGAGCTGGTAGGTGAACGAGTCCGCCGACGTGCCGGTCCAGATCAGCGAGCCATTGGGAAACAGCGTCAGGCTCGCCGTGTCCACCACCGGGGTCACGACATCGTAGGTGAACCACTTGTCGGCATCGGCTGGCAACTCCACGTCGTTGACCAGGATGCCGTCTTCCTGCACCCCGGGGATGGCGGACGTGTCGTCGATGATTGCCTGGCCGGTGGCGCCGTCGTCGAACATGACGAACGAGCCGGTGGCTTCCACATCCGAGTTGTTGCCCGCGGCATCGCGGTGCATCACGTACCCGTAGTACGTTTGCAGCGCCGTGTGGCCCGTCGCGTTGAACGTCTTGACGCCCGTAGAGCCGATGGCCTGCAAGTCGTCAAACACAGCCGCAGCATCAGCGTGGTCCGTGCCAGCCATCACCTGATCCGCGTCAGGAGGTGTCGCGCTGGTGGTCGTCACCAAGTACATGGTGCCGTTGGCTTCGTTCGTCGTGGCCGAAATCACCGCGAGCGCGTTGGACTTCACTAATGCGCCAACCGAAGTCACGAGTGGAGCGATAGCGTCAGGCGTTGGTGTCGTCTCGCCTGCCGAGCTGATCGGGTCGGACGTGTTAGGCGAGCCCGCCTCATCGTCCTGCACCACATGCATGTAGTACGTGGTCGAAGCCGAGCCGGTGAAACTGAATACATCGGCGTTCGCGCCAATCGAAAGCGTGGCGGTGTCGGAGTCCACCGCAGCCGATCCCGTGTGGTCCTCGCCCGCCTTGATCTGCGTGTCCGTTGGCGTCGTGGCCGATGTGGTGATGACTGCCCATGCAGGGCCAGCCTCATCGGTCGTCACGGAGCCATTCAAGGCCGTGGGGCTGATTGCATCCAGTGCTGCGCTGGTCAGCGTGGGGGCGGTAGTGTCGGCTGGCGCAAGCGCGCCCGACTCCCAGTCGTCAGCAATGTCCACAGACGATGCCACGTTGCGCACTAGGATGCCAACGCCGGTTTGTGTCAGGCCATCCGTAACGCCGGGGTCTGTCAGTCGCAGGGTTCCATTCAGATAAAACCGAATGTCAGCACCTTCAGCCTCAAGCCGAACGACATCGCCATCAACAAAAGTTGCGGCGTATGAACCGCGCAACCCAGCACCCGCACCAGCCTTGTAAATCTGCCAAGAACTCGTCGATGTGCGGTACATCAGGCCCCAGCCCTCGTTGCGGCTGTCGGTCCTGACGCAAAGCAAAGGAAGGTTGCCAGACTCGCCCCATTGGAACCCGGTGTAGAGCTTCGCTTGGACGTAGTGGTCAGTCGTCCCGGTGTCCTGCCCGATCATTCCGGCATCGCCGTTTGACGCAGCGGAGGCCATCCGAGTGCCTGCGGCGTTGATTTCCGGGTTGTCGCCAGTGGAGCCAGAGCCGAGCATGGCCCAGCCCGAGCGGGCGATGATCTTTTGCCCAGCGGTCCCGGTAAAAGCGTCGTTGAATGCCATGGCTTACACCGGGTACGCGGGCACGAATGCCCACTTGGGATCGGCTGTGTACGTGAGGCCCGCAGACGTTGCGCGAGCGTCAATCTCAGTGCGTGCCGCTGATGCCACAGAGTCTCCGCAAGCGACGTGATGGCTGACCGCTGCGCGCATGTTGGAGAGCATCGAACTGGTGCCGAACAACCCCTCAAAACTGTTGATGGGTGCTGCGTTTTGCAGGCGGCACAGCCATGACGTGATCGTCACGTTGCTGGTCACTGTGATCGGCGAACCGCCCAGCGTGAGCGAAAGCTGAAAGGTCTTGCCCGACACGTTCACGGCGTACAGGCGGGTGTTGTTTGTTGCGGCGGCAAACGGCTTGTCGGCATCTCCGATGTTGGCCACCGTAGTGAACATGAACACATCACCATTTGTGGGGTTCCATGCGTCAGGCGTGGTAAACCTGCTGTCCGTGGTGCTGGAGGTCAGCGTGCCGCCAAAGGTGAACACCAAATCATCGGTCGAGTCCACCCGCGTACCGTCGCCTTTGAACTGGCTCATTCGGTACGCCGTGATGCTTGCAATGTCGATGGACGCGGCGAGCGACGAATAGAACTTGGCGAGGTGCTGACGGAAGGCCAGTGCACCCAAGCCGGGCAAAATACTTTCAGTGTGGCAAACCGTGTCGGACACGTAAGCCAAAGCCCAAGGCGATTCAAAATCGGCGTCGGTGGACCCATTGCCCAACATCGTCCACATGCCGGTGTCACGCCAGCTTGTCGCCATCAGTGCGTTGTAGGCTGCAACAGCGGAATAGGCGTCTGTTACAAGGTCGCGCAGGTAGTCGCGGATCGCCGTTCCTGATGGGCAGGTGTCAGGGTAGATCGCAGCCGCTTGCGCCAGATCACGCATCAGCCACGCAGACACGCGGTACAGGTCTCCACGAATGAACCCGCCGCCGTTCTTGTAGGTTGTGCCGTTGATGATGACGCTGCGCGTGCCGCCGTAGGCACCTGTAACCGCAGTGATGGGCAGCGAGGTATTGAAGGTGGTTGATCCTTGCACAGCCGCCATGACAATCTCTGCCGCCTCTTCCACCAGCATGTCCAGATACTGCGGCTCGCCCGTGATGAGATACGGGTAATACGTGCCCGATGGCCGGTGGCTGGATTCGTGCGAGCTGGGCCAGATGTCAACACCAGAAGATGGGGTGACCGGGCCGCTGTTGCCACCCGTGATGAACCGCCATGTGGTCTGAATGGTGCCCAGGCCGGTGTAGCTCGCGTCAATGTCAACGCATGGGATCGGCTGATTGGTCGTGCTGCGGCGAAGGGTTGTATTCCAGCCACCAGCAGCCAAACCGGCCACACGACACACGCGCTCGTCCACTGCGGACTGCGTGAGCACATGCCGTGCCACCCATGTCGGGAGAATGCCAACCTCGGCGCGTGGACCTGATGAGGTCATGTTGCGCTGCTCGTAGGGGCCTTTGCAGTACGCCACATAGTCCACGCTGGAGCCAGCCGTAGGGTTCAAAGCGGTGTCATACGGCGGCACCATGCGCGTTTTGATGAAGTACGACTCATCAAACACCACACGAACGGTGCAGTCAGCCGAGGCTGATCCGCCACCCTGCACGTAGTCCCACTTGGCGTCTGCGCCAGCCGTGAAGAACGATGTGTAGTGGTCGATGTCGATGTTGTTGCCAGTGACCTCAGATCCGGTGACGCCTTGCAGCGTGCGGATCGTGGAGGCACCAGATTTGAGTACACCAGTCGCGCGGCGGTTGTTCGGTGTCGGGCTTGAGACATCGGCCCAAGGCTGCGCAATGCGGCCGAGGTAGCGAATGCCGAGCAGGCCACCCACACTGTTCTGCAAAGCGGCCACGTAATGCCAGCAATGCAGTTGCCCATGGGCAGCACCGGATTGCTTGAACGGGCCACCAATACGCCATACCTTACCCGCTGGACCGTCACCGATGACAACAATGTCGGTCGCGTCCGTGATCGCGGTGTTGAGCGAGGCCGTCCAAACACCAGAGAGGTTGGTGATGCCCGTCAACTCGACCGTGATGTCCGCCGCTGTAAGGTCGCTCAACGTGCGTGAGCTAGCCGCAGGCGCAGAGCCGCCGCCCTTGACCTCAACGGAGAGAGTGCCAGAGCCTGCAATTGACGTGGGAGTGCGCAGCAACACCCCGCAGAACTTCTTGGACGAATCCGGCCACGAGGTATCGCTGTACACCGTGGCGGGAACCGGCGTGTCATCCTCCAGCGTGAACACCGGGTACTCGCCGCTTGGGAGATCACCAGCCTTGAACGGCATCCCAAGCATCGGGCTGACGAAGTTCGCCGCCTGCGTGCTGCCAGAGGTGTTCACCAGACTAAGCGTCGTGATGAGCCCGCCCACTGATGGCGTCGGCAACCCCGCGTAAAGCGGAGTGCCCGGCGTGAACGTGTAGCTGTCGGGCGTCGCAACGGCCATGTCAGTACAGCGCCCAGATGTCGGTGGCCGTGCCGCCAGTGCGCACCTGCTGAACCGTCAAGGGGTTGTACCCGGCCACCAGGGGCACGTTCGTGCGCACAGTGCCATCCTGCTCGCCGAGGTTCGCAGTGCCGGCCGTGCCGACCAACAGCCCACGGCATGGGCCACCAGGCAGATCTGCGTCGGCTTTCGTCACGGGCGCAAACTTGCGCGAAGGCGCGCTGTCGCTTGAATACTGCTGCATCTCAGGCTCCATGTGAGAACGGCCCCGTGGGGCCGCTCGTTCAGATCACGTCAGCGGGTTCGTCGTCGCCAGGTTGCGCCGGCTCTGCAGCCGCGTGCTCCCGAGCCTTGCGGCCCCGGCGTGCGACAGGCGCTGGCTCGGGCTCATCCTCGATCGGCACCAGGCCGGCGATGGGCAGCTTGTCCGGGTCTGGACACTCCACCACGTCGCCGACCTTGATGCGGCCAACGATGAAGCCCGGCAGTGTTGCGCGGTACTTCATGTCGCTCAGACGATCGTGGAGCCGACGGCGTAGGACCGGTATGCCTGCGCGTCTTTCACCAGGAAGGCGTTGAACGTGCCGGCCGTCAGCGGGCCCGAGGCCACCGTGTAGCGCACGCCGAGGTAGCGTTCGTAGCTGCCCGCGGGCAGCTTCACGTTTGCCACCACGGTGCCGGCTGGCGAGAATGCCGCGAAGGCCAGCGCGCCGGTCGAGAAGTGCGTGGTGGCCGAGGTCAGGCCCACGTTGTCGTCAGACTCCAGCGTCACGGTCAGCGTGGCGTCGGAACTGGTGTCGGTGGCTGCAGTCTCGGTCATCACGACGAGGTAGATGTCCTCGCCGGTGCCGATGTCGCGCGTGGTGTTGGTGCCGACGCTGTTGCCCAGGGGGTACAGGTCGATCACGTTGGTCGAGATGGCAGTGGCCGTGACCGCCTGCGCATCCGAGAACTCATTGAACTTGTCGAGGATCATGGTTTTCTCCGGGTCAGTCGGCGGGTCAGGCCACGGTGGCTTCGTTGTTCAGCAGCGCGTCAACGCTGCGGATCGGGATGCCGAGGAACTGGACGTTGCCGCGGGTGGGGTTGCCGAACTGGTCCAGGCCGTCCTGGATCGACAGCACGCTGGAGGTTTTCTCCATGGCCAGAATGCGCATCAGCGACAGCACCGTGCGGTTCATGTAGAACGCCGGGCGGCACATGCCCATGTTCGGGATGCGGTCGATCAGGCGGGCCATCAGCTTGATGATGCTGGTGGACGCGGTGAGAGCCTGGCTGTCCGACAGGCCGGCCAGATGGGTCGTGTTGATGTTCGCGATGCGCGCGGCGTAGCGCCAGTCACGCAGCGAGAAACCACACTTCCACTGGTAGTGGTCCTGGTACGCGCGGTACTTGCCGCCAGCGGCATCGGTGATCGTGTCGAGGCCGAGATCCTGGTGGATCAGACCAGCGGTCGAGCCCTTGGGGTAGATGCCGGTCACGGTGTTGTCGCCCCAGCCCACGAGCCAGATCGAGGTGTTGGTCGCTGCGCCGCCGGCCGACAGGATGTTCTGGCCGTTGGCTGCCGACAGGCTGGAGTAGCGCGGGGCCAAGCCGGTGAAGGCTTCTGGCTCGGTGCCGCTGTTGCCGTAGATCAGCGTGCTGGCCATTTCCTGGTTCATGGCTTCGAGGAAAGCCATGTTCTCGGACAAGCGGAAGGCCGCGGTGTTGCCGTTGAGCTCGGCGAGGTCTTTGTCGACCTGGCCAAAGGCTTCGAGCATGCCGCAGGTGTCGTCGACCTGCACGGTGGTGCTCTTGGACTGCGGCACGCCGTAGTTCAGTTTTCGCCATGCGACATCGGGTAGACCGGTGCGCACAGTGGTGCGATGGCCGGTGGGCAGGTTGCCCTCGGTCCACAGCATGTCTTCGAGGATGGGGTTGGACTGCGCGAGCAGTTCGATGATCGTGGCGACACGATCGTCAGGATCACGGCGCTTTGCCCAATCGGCAAGGGTGAGCGCATTGGTAGCGAGAGTGGCCATTGGACCTCCGAGTTGAGTAGGCGCCGTGCGGGGTTAGCCGGGTGGCAGGATCTGCGCGATGTGGCTTTCTCACCACGCTGGCCCGGAGTGTAGGCCGCGTGATGTGAAAACAACAATCGTGTCAACTCAAGATTTTTCTGGCGGGCGCGTCAGGCTATCCGCACCACCAGAATCCCGTCAGCCTGGCGCTTCGTCTGGTACGTCTCGCCATGCCGTTGGCCACGCCGGCAGGCCGCCTGCTTCACCATCTCGGGGGTGCGGACGCGCTCGGGCACGATGAAGTAGTCGAGCACCGCCATGCTGGCGAACGGGTAGCCCAGCCGGAACGCGCCAGAGCGCATCCCTGTGAGCATGGGCACACGCTGGCCCAGCCGCTCGGGCAGCGGCTTCGGGTTCGTCACTTCGCCGCCGGGCCGCCGTACAGGATCTCGGCCGCAGACTTCGTGCCCCGGCTCGCGGGCTGGCCCATGCCGGCTGCATCGTGCTCACCCAAGCCCTTGCCTACCGAGTGCAGGAACTGGATGGTGGCCTTGTAGCCTATCTTGGACTCGATGGCCGCGATCACGTCGCCGGCTTTGTCCGCGGGCAGGAACTGCTTGGCCGCCAACTTCGCGAAGTGCATGTTCGCATCGTGCTGCTGGCCCCACTCGTTCTGCAGCTGCGCGGCCTCGGCTTTGTTGCGAGTGTCCATGGCCTTGGCTTCGTCGGCTGCGGTCTGCGCCGCGGCGTCGGTCTGCGCCTGCACCATGGCGTTCCAGTCGGTGGCCAGGCCCTTCGCCTGCTCGGCCGTGATGCCGTGCTTGTGCAGCACCGGCGCCATCTGCTTGGCGAACGAGCCGTCGTCGCCCTCGGGCAGCGGGAGCTCGTAGGCGTCGGGCGTCTCGGGCCGGCCGATTGCCGTGTAGAACTCGGCCCACTGTTCGGGCGTGGCGTCTTTGCCGGGCATGACGAGAGGTGCAGGCGGCGTCGGCTGAGTTCCCTCGGCCCCTTCCGTAGCGGTCCCCGCATCGGGAGCCGCCTGCGTATCGGGTGTGGTAGCCGCAGGTGCCGCCGGGGTTTCGATCAGCGCGCTGGCTGCGGTCAGTGGTGCGGCTGCGGGCGCGGCAGGTGCCGTCGTGGATGCGTCAGACATTCTCGTTTTCCTTCATCTTCATCAGGGTTTCATCGGAGAGATTCAGCGTCTGGGTGATCCTCAACCAGACCTCGCGCCGGCCCTCCGCCACAGCCGTCGCGTGCGTGTCGATGCGCCCATCCTTCGCCACCACTACGCAGGACGTGTCGGCCCGGCAGAATTCGCGCAGGTCGTCAAGCAGTGGTTTCGTGTGGGCTGGCAGGGTGGACTCGGTGCGGAACACGGCGCGGTACGCGTTGCGCAGGTTCCAGAATCGGAGGTAGTTGCTCAAAACGGCAGCCTCCATGCGTGCCACACGTCGCGCACGCAAAGCAGGATGGCGGTCAATGGTGCCGCATCGCGCTCGCGCCGCCAGTAGCGATACTCCTGCGGGGCCAGCTTGATCTGCCGCCAGGCCATGCGGGCATCAATTCGCCATGATGCAAGGCGCTCGGTGAATTTCATGATGCGATTATCACACCGCGCCGCGCAGCAATCAATGCAACACCCGGTTGTTCATGAACGCCGTCAGCTTCTCGCACAGGTCGTTCATCGCGCCGGCTTCGGTGTCGCCCTCGCCGGCCACCGCGTCGGTCAGGTCGCACACCGCGCGCCACTGGCCATGATCGTCGGCCACGATGCCAAGGTCTGACTCCACCAAGTAGGTGGTGTCCATCACGCTGGGCTCATTGCAGCCACCATGGCCGACGCCTTTTCGGCTGGGCCTTTCGTCCGCGCCGCGCCGCCTCTACGCACACCGTGTGCACCGCCAGTGCGATCAGGCTGCGTTTCATTGCGGCACCACACCCGGCAGCATCTCGCCAGTGTCCGAGCCAGCAATCGCCGACGCCTGCGCGATGTCCTTCGCCGCCGAGGCAGCCACCGGTGCCGCCTCCAAAATCTGCGCCACCTGCGCCTGCTGGGCCGCGTCGGCGTCGATCTCCTCCATTTCCTCGTCGGAGAACATCAGCTTGGCCGGCATGCCGTTCAGGCGCGCGAGCTCTTTCGACACCGCGTCGATGTTGAACCGCTTGTAAGCCACGGGCCCGGCCACGCTGGCGATCGGCGCCAGCTGCTCGAACGTGCGCAGGATGGCCACACCGCCCTCGGCCTCGCGCGCCCGGCTGAGTGGGCTGTCGTACTCCACCTCGTACAACCCGCCACGCTCGCGCAGCTTCTCAGGCATCTCGGGCAACTGGCCAGCAGCCGCCATGATGTCGATCTCGCGCGTGAGCATCGTGGACAGGAACTCGGACTCGATGCGTGCACCGGTGGGGCCGATCAGTTGGCCCTTCTCCTGCGCGCGCAGCATGGCCTCAGTCGCCGTGATGTTCGGCTTGTCCACCAGGATCTGGAACAGCGTGGACAGCAGCGCGTCGTTGATGACCGCCCGCTTCTGGTCCATCATCTCCAGGCCGATCTGCACGTTCTCGCCGAGCTTCATGGGCACGACCATCTGCCGGCCGTTGTCATCGACCCCGCCGTAGTTGATCGCCCCGGGTGTCAGCCGCATGGCGTCCAGAATGCCGTCACGGTGCGCGAGCATGGGCGGCAGCAGTCCAAGCTGGGCGGCCTGGATCGTCGTGCGGTTCATCTCGTTGAGCATCTTCACGTCGGGGAGGATCGTCATGCACGGGCTGCGGCCGTACACCTCGCCCGGGTTTAGGTCATAGCGGCCCACCGGGTACGGGAACGATCGGAACCCGCCCACGTCGATCACGTCGCGCGTCTCGAAGCAGATGTAGAGCGAAGCGAACTGCATGCCGCGGTAGTCGCGCCGGTTCACGTCCACCTCGTTCGATGGCTTCACCACGTGCAGGAACCGGAACTCCTGATCGGGGAACTTCTTGGCCGCGTTGCGGATGACCGCCGGCAGCTTGTCGCCCCACTTCTGGTAAGCAGCGCGCGCGGTCCACATCCAGTCGCGGTGCACCATGTCGACCACGCCGAACTCGTTTTCGGCGAAGTACAACTGCTTCATGGGCACGGCGCGGTAGTACAGCGACTGCCCCGGGCGCTCGCCAACAAACATGCCCATGCTGCCGAACTTGCCAGACGTGTAGTAGCAGCCCTGCACCTCGGTATCGAAGTTCGCGGCATAACGCGCGGCGAACAGGCGGCGCGTGACTTCCTCCAGGTAGCGCGTGACCTCAGAATCCTCGGCCAGATCCTCGTCGACGGTCTTGAGCTTGTGCCAGGTCTGGTTGCGCGGCGTCACCAGCGAGTGAATCGCGGCCTTGAACCGGTCGAGCGCCAGGCCTGGGGTCGCGTCAAACACCTTCTCGGTGCGCTGCACGCCTTTGTTGCGCTGGCTTGATTTCTCGGTGAACTGCACATCAGTCGGGTTGATCCGGTCCTCGATGTCCTGCCACACCCGCTCGAACTCCTGACGCTGGGTGATCAGCCGGCCATGCTGGTTGAGGCAGTCGTGTGCGCGGCTGTCGGCCATGGTTCAGGCTCCGATCACGATGGAGATGTTGTTGAAAGCCCACCACAGGAGCCAGCCGAAGCCAACCCCAAGCGCAATGATGCCGACAACTGAAAGCACCAGCATGATGCTGATGGCTGGGCCCATGTCAGGTAGTGGTCCCATTCATTGCCCCAGCAAGGTTTTTGCAGCCACAGATCCAGCAGTCGAGCCCATGCCCGACGCGCCAGTCACGGTCGCAGCCGAGCCCTGCCGGCGCCGCATCAGGTCTTGCGCCTGGCGGTCCACGACTTCCTGTTGCACCACGGGGGCTTTGATCTCGACAGGCGTCGGGGCCTGCTGCACTTTTGGTTTGCCGAACAATCCGCCCATGGTGTGGCTCCTAAAAAACCTGGTACTCGGTAACCGCCTGACGTGGCGTATCCGCAACATCGCGCGCGGGGATGGCGAATGTTAACGCCAAACTGTCCGCCCTGTCCGGGGATTTGATGCCCCGCTTCTTCGCGTCGTCCTTCGATTCCATCAGCATCTCGCCCCCGCGGAACTCGTACTGCAGCGCCGTCAGGTCGACCGAGAGCTCGGGATCGTTGGGCAGGCTGGCGCCGTTTTTCAGGTACTCGCGCAGGTCGCGCCACATTCGCGCGCGCAAGTTGTAGTTCTGGCCATCGGACAGGCGCAGGCTCGAATTCACATCGACCACGATGCGTTTGTAGTCCCGGCGCAGGATGTCAGCCACGCCCGAGCCAATGCCGATGGTGTCCACCGCGATCTGGCTGGGCTTCTCGCCCCAAGCTTCCACGGCCTGCTTCACGCGGCCGGCCACATCCACCACATCGCACATGCCGAACACGATTTGCGGGTACACCACGCGGCCCTTGCGGAACGTGATGCAGCTTTTGTCGTTGCCGAACCTGGCCACGTCCACACCCACCATAAGCGGGCCCTCGGCGCGCACGTCAGCCGGGCCGCGCTGCATGGCTGCCAGCACGATGTGGCCCGAGATCCACGCGTTGGCCACCGACGCGGAATAGTCGCGGTCGATCTCCTGCGCCACGATCACGGGGTCAAGGCTGTTCTTCTGCCGCTCGTACCATGCCTCGTCCTTGCGTGGGTCGTCGTGCCAGTCGAACACGAAAACCGGGATCTTGCCGCCATGGCGCTTGCGGTAGAACGGATTGCCAGCGCCGTTGGGTGTGGACACGTGGATCTTGCAGTTCGAGGTCTGCGACAGGGCTGCGTCGACGGCCTCGGGCCGCTCAATGAACGCGGCTTCGTCGAGGAAGTAAACCGATGTGCGGTTGCCGCGGCCGATGTTGTCGCCCGACTCGCCAACGATGGTGCTGCCCGTCTCAGGGTTCACGATGCGCATGCTGGGCGCGTGGACCTTCTCGGTGTAGCCCTTGGGCCGGAGCTCACCCGGCAGCAGGTTGATCGACTCGCGCACTTTCCAGAAAAGCGATTTCGGGTCGCCGAGCTTGTCGACGTATTCCTCCTTGCGTGAGCCGAAGCCGACTACCACACCAGGGTGGAACAGCCACATCCACACGCCGATGGCCACGCAAAGCCACGACACGCCCATGTCGCGGCTTTTCTCGACGAGGCCATCCTCACGAGCCCGCCAGCGCGCCACGACCCAGTTCACGAACTCGGCCTGCTTCGGGAAAAGCAGGAACGGCGTCACCGCCTCGATGCCGCGCTCGACGTTTCGTGGGTCAAACGTGGTCAACCAATCCGTGATGAACTCGACCGGGTGGTCGGCGTAGAACGCCTTGAGGCCTGGCAGTATGCCCGGGTCAGCCCGCAGGCGCTTCAGGCGCTCTGTGCGCTCCAGCCACACCGGCTCGTAGTTCGGTGCCTTCCAGTCGACGGCGTGCGTCATGAGCCCAGCAGCCGCTTGTAGGCCTCGGCCGCGTCCATGGTCAGGTTCTGCTGCACGGGTGGCAAGTCGTCGGCGCCACCCACCTGCACCTTGTCGCCCCACTTGCGCGGGTTCCATTTCGCCAGCAGCTTGAGGCGCTGCTCGGCGCGGTTCTTGAGCCATGCCACGTGGCCCGAGTCCACCTTGTCGCCTTCTGCTGTGGCCTGTCGTTCTGGCTTCGTGTCGATGATCGACAGCGTGTCGGCCAGAATGATCTCCTCGCCGGCCTCGCGCGCGCGCGCGATGGCTTCCGCAAGGTCAGGGCGGGTCTTCACCCACTCATACCAAGTCGTTAGCCCGATGCCGAGATCGCGCACAACAGGCGCCAGTGGTTCGCCCTCAGACACGCGGCGCACAACCTCATCGGCGATGTGTTGCGCGAACTTGCTCGGCCGGCCTGTCTGCTTCGGCGCGACCGTCACGACCTCAGTGGCTGGCTTCTTCGCCATTCAACGCCCCGCGATCTTCAGCAGCAGCAGATACGCCGCCGTCAGCGTTGCGAGCTCGGCGGCGAACCATGCGATGTCGGTGAGGTTTTCCATGGTGGGCAGTTTACAACGGTTGTGTGGTTTTCGCAACGTGGCGGGCGAGGTCGCGTTCGTACGCTTTGCGCGCTGTGTTAATTGCCCGCCAATTCCAATTCAAATGTTTCGTCATATGCATGTGCGTGACCAATTCAAAATAACCCCACCCCGCTGTCGGTGGATTAGAAAACACAGCCGTCTGAAATTCCTTAATTGCGAGATTGTCACCAGAGTAATTGCGCAACCAGCGACGAAAACCTACGTAGATCATCATGATATTACTTTTTAGCTACAAACAACCCGGGGACGGATTGGGACGGATGGGACGGGTTCTAGGGATAGTTTCTTCACGCACCCGCGTACGTGTATAGAGTTACCGTAGAATCCGTCCCAAGCGTCCCGAAGCGTCCCCGATTGTGTTTTTGGGGACGGATGGGACGGATGGGACGGATCAATACGGGTTGTTTTCATATTCTTCATCGTCGCGCTTGATCTTGATGCCTTGGCATCCGCGCACGTGGCGCATCTTCTGGCCGGTCAAAATGCCCCTGCTCTCCAGCTTCGCCATCAGCCGCTTCATCGTTCCAACGTATTCGCCGGACAATTCGCACCACTTCGTCCACGAATAAAAAAGGGCTTTCGACGATTCAAATCCCGGCCCGATGTCACAGCATTCATCAATCCATTGCTGCAATGAATCCTCTGCCCCGAGATATTCAGCGGTGCTTTCCTTCACAATCTGGGGTGGCATCAGGCCGTCGCGCTCCCACTCCAGGCAGCCCTCAATCATCCACGCCAGAATGCCCGCGGCCTCGGCTCTCAGCTTGTCAGCGAGCAGCGGATCTTTCTCGGCGGCTGGGATCACAGTGGTGAACGGGATCAGGTGCAGGCGCCGCTTGATGGCATCGTCGACCGAGCGGAACGCCGGTTTGTGGTTGCCCACGATCACCAGTTTGAACTGTGGCAGGAACGTGAAATCGTCCTGGCGCATGAACCGCGCCGTGATCGGGTCGCCACCGGTGAGCGCCTTGATGCGTGACTCGGCCCAGCGTTTGCCTTCCTCAGTCTCCTGCGCGGTCACCAGGCGAGCGCCCTGCAGCCGTGCGAGCTCGGTGGTGTGCCGGTCGCCCGGGGACTCGGTGAACGTCTCCGCGCCGCTCACGCGCTGGTAGTCGCCCATGATGTGGGTGATGGTGTTCAGGAATGTGCCTTTGCCGTTGCCGCCGGTGCCGTACACGAAAAACAGCGCGTGCTCGCGCACCTCGCCAGTCAGCGCGTAGCCGCACATGCGCTTCAGAAACGCGATCAGTTTGTCGTCGCCGCCGGTTGCGCGCTGCAGGAACTGGAGCCACGTGGGGCATGCGCCGCCCGGGGCAACCGCGGTCATCTTCGTGAACCGGTCCTCTGGCGCGTGTGGGCGGCTGGCACCGGTGCGCAGGTTCACCACCCCGCCGGGTGTGTTCAGGGCCCACAGGTCGCGGTCCCACTCATCCGGGTGCGTGGCCACGGCGCGGTAGGTGCGGGCCAGGCGCTCCACGTTGGAAATGGTGCGGTAGCTGGCGATCTTGTCGGCCTGGCGCTGGCGCTTGCCTGGGTCGAGCTCGGGATTGCCCAGCACGTTGTTCGCCACCAGGCGGCAGGACTGGCGTACCACGTCGAGCACCATGTTCGTCTCGTCGCGCAGCCAGCGGTCGCCATTCCAGACCATCCAGCGGCCCCACATCTCGCACCACAGGGTATTGCCCTGCATGCGCTGCAGGTGCTGCGCGGCGATGTCGTCGTCCGAGCATTCAGGGGCCAGTTGGTCGCTGATGGCCGGCAGGATCTGAACGTCCGAGCCGCCCCCCGGCAGAATTACCGGGGGGTGAGGCTCATCGTGGACGGCGACGCCCGAGGGGAAAGGAGTACCCCCTGCGTCGCTGCCGGCGTTGTTCGCGCCACGCTCGGGCACTGGGTCACTGGCCGGCTTGACCCGTTCCGGCGACGGGGGCGCCGGGGTGCGTTGGGGTGCACCAGTCCCGGTTGGGTCGGGGCCCGAGGCTGCCGGCCCCGGATTGCTGCTGGCGGCCAGAACCCCGCCTTTGTGAAGCACCCCGTTATTCGGTTCGTCGCGGCCCGGCTCTGGATCCGGCTCGCGCGGATCGTCGAAGCAAGCCCGCACAGCGTCCAGGCCCTCGTCGGCGTGCAGGTCGTTGAAGTCGGTGTGTTTCTCGACGCGATCGCCAGCCCAGCGTGGCTCGGCAACGGTGCCACCAATGGCGCGCGCCGCCTGGTTGGCAGCCGACACACCAGGGTTGCCCTCGGTCCACGCGTCGTCGTCGGCCGCAATGGTGATGGCCGCCTCGGGCAGCGCCGCGCGGATCTTTTTCGCCACCGCCTCCAGGTTGCCGGCATCGAACGCCACGACCACGCACCAGCCGGTGGCCATGTGGATCGACGCGCCGGTCGCCCAGCCCTCGCAGATGATCACGGGGCCGGTGCGCGCAGGCTTGCCGAGCACGGTGTACGCGCCGGCTTTCGGTGTGCCGGTGAGGAATTTTTTACCGCCGTCGGGCTGGATGATCTGCAGGCCCACCAGCGCGCCAGGGCCGTGCCGCAGTGGGATGAGCAGCATGTCGCGCATGACGCGGGCGCCGATTCCCGACACCTGCTTGCGGGCTGTGTAGGGGTGACCGCGCTCGGTGGCGTCGCTCGCCGCTGCCCACATGCTGGCGGCCTTCTTGGCGGCCTCGTCACGCAGCACCGCGGCCTCGGCGTCACGCTGTGCGCGCGCGGCATCCATGCGCCGGCGCCACTCGGCTTTTTCCTCGGCCGTGAACTCGCGCTCTTGCTTGGAGGTCCACGTGGCCTCAATGCCCTCGCGCATGCACTTGAACCAGCCAGCGGGCCGATCGTCGTCGTGGAAGATGTAGCGCCCGGCGTTGTCGCGGGGCTTGCCGCTGCTGGAGAATCTGTGGATTTTCCCGTCGCCGATGATGTCATCAGGAGGGGTGAGCCCTGCCGCTGCGATGGCTTCGCGGAAGGAGTCGGTGGGTGTCATAGGCGCTTTCATCAAGAGCAGCATCACGAAATAAGGACACCGGGAAACCGGGTGATGAATCCGGCTTGTCACTCCGTCGAGCTATCCCGAGCCGTATGCAGTGTATCCGATGTGGTGCGGTTATCGCATCAGCCGGCCAGAATATTTTTCGCCTCATCGACAGACCGAGCCACCCCAGCCAGCGCACCGCGCGCCTGCATGGCTGCAATGAATGCTTTTTGCTCGGGACGCAGCCGGCCGGACGCCGATTTCCATTCGATGAAGAACGGGCGCACATCGTAGGTAAACCCGAACGTGTCTCCGAACCCGGGCGGCAGACCGCTGGAGAACGGCCGCGCCGCGCGCAGCAGCACGTCGCCAGGCATCAGCATGACCTGCATGGGGCGCGTGGCCTTGATCGGTGGCGCGCTGCTGGCCCAGCCCGTGCCCACGTTGGCGCGAAAAATGGTGTGGCCGTCTTTGGACAGTTCCACCATGCCGCGCCGCATCTCGCCGCCTTCGGTCATTGCCCGCCTTTCTGGTGTTCCCACACCCGTTTCACCATGTCGGCGAGCTCATCCGCCGCAGCCTGCCCGCGCACCTGCGCCACGCCACGCTCGACGATTTTCCCGCCCTCGGTCAGACCGAACAGATACGCGCGGCGCTTCGCCTGCCCAGGCATCGCCAGCACGGTGCGGGCCTCGCACTCCATGCGCCACGCGGGGCAATAACTGCACACTTTGTTTCCAGAGATCAGCGTCACCATCTCGTCGGTTTCGCAGCGGACGCAGCCGAGGCAGTCGCTCATAGCGCCACAACCTTTCCGAGCCCGGAGTCCTGCAGCACCATGGTGTCGAACTGGCTGTAGGCGATCAGGCAAATAGGTGCGCCGCTGTTCGACTTTGCGCGCCGACCGTCCACGTAGTGAAAGTGCGGACGGCCCTTGAGAAAGCAGATCGCGTAGGCGTGATCCCAGACCGACTCATAGAACATCGCGGTTTCTGTGCGCGCCGGCAGCAGGGCTATGCCTTGGCGGTGGGCCTTCATGCGGCGCATCCACTTGGCGGCCTCGCGCCCGAATGGCGGGTTGAGCCAAACGCGACCGGCCCATTCTTGCGACAATCCGTCGTCGTTGACGTTGTAGTGCTTGCGCGCAGTGTCCCATGGCCGAACGATCGGCGAGCACGGGTCCAGATCAAACTCGCCAAGCGCGCCGACGATCTCGGGCGGGGTCAGCCACTCGTCGTGGCCGCCGTTTTTCTGGTGCGATGACAGGCTCATACGCGAGCCTCCTTCGCATGCCGCGCACGGATCACATGGCGGGCCCACAACTCTGGACGCTTCATCCCCCGAGCCCGGCCCAGCGCCACGAGATCCGCCTCGGTCTGCGCCCTGCCCTGCTCGCGCCGCTGCTCCACGCGTGCGGCCGTCAGATCCACCGCCTGGAGCTCGCCCTCGACTTCCTCCAGCTTGCGGCCCTCGGTCACGAAATGGTGGCCGCAACCGCAGTCGGTCGCCGCCGAGTGCACCACGGCAAAACACGACGGGCACGTTTTCACCGGCACCTCGGATTTCTTCGCGCCCTTCTTTTTCTCGGTCGCCTCCAGGCTCCACTCGCGCACCGCGGCAGGCGGCCCATGGCGGCCCAGGTTCCCGGCGTGATCGAGCACGACACAGCAATCCTTGCCCGGGTGCGTGCGCAGGCCACGGCCGATCGACTGCAGGTATTTCGTGAGCGACTGCGTGGGCGCCAGCATGATGATGCAGGCCACAGCCGGCGCGTCGACACCGGCCACCCACAGCGCGCAGTTGCACACCACGTCGAGTCGGCCATCCTGCAGGCCTGAGAGCGCAGCGTCGCGCTCGGTCGGGTCGGACTCGCCAGAGATGGCCACGGCGCGATACCCGGCCGCCCGGAATTCCTCGGCCACGTGCTGGGCGTGCTCAATGGAGACGCAGAACGCCACCGCAGGCCGGCCGTGCGCGACCTTGCGGTATTCGGCCACCGCCGACCCGGTGATCTTGGGTTTGTCCATGATGCGCGCGAGCTCGTCCTGCGCGAAGTCGCCGCCGCGGGTCTTGATGCCGGCCAGATCCTCGGACTTCGGGGCGTAGTAGCGGATCGGCGCGAGCAGCCCCTCGTCGATCAGGTCTTGCGTCGAGCAGGTTTCGACGATGACATCTGCAATTTCGTTGAGGCCACGTCCATCGAGACGAACCGCGGTGGCTGTCAGCGAAAGCAGCTTCGCACCGCCAGGCTCGTAGAACTTCGGCCCAGCCTTCGCCCATCGGAAAATCTCTTGGTACGTCGGGGCCACCGCCAGGTGCGCCTCGTCGACCAAGATCAGGTCGGGCGGCTCCAGCCTATCGAGCCGGCGCACAGCAGTCTGCACCATCGCAACCTGAATGGGCTTGCGTCGATCGGACAACTGGCCGGCCATGATGTAGCCAAACGGCAGATTTTCCGCAGCCAGGCGCCGCGCGGTGTCGTGGTTGATTTCCTTCAGGTGGGCCAAAAACCACACACGCCGGCCCTTTGCGACAGCGGCCGCAATCATGTTGATGGCTGTTGCAGTTTTCCCAAAACCGGTGGCGGCTCGGAGAAGGGGCGCAATGTACCCGGCCTGGTAGGCTGCTCGGATGTCATGGATCGCCTTAACCTGACGGGGGCGAAGCTCGATCATGCGGCCGCCTTCACTGGCGCGCGCCGCGGCGCCTGCGTCATCGCACGCTCAACAGTCCAGCCAAGGTTAAAACGCGCCTGCAGCCGGCCACGGGGCCACCCCAAACGGGCCTCCCACTGCGCGATCGTCAGCCGCTCACCCTGCCACTCAACAAAGTGGTTTCGGGTGGTGTTGTTCTGTTGCGTCACGGCGTCCACAAACCGGCAGTTGCCGGGCTCGTAGTTCCCGTGCACGTCCTCGCGGTCAATGGTGAGCCCTGGCTCGTAGCCGTTCTCTGTCGCCCACTTGTAAAAGCCGTGTCGGTCCTGCAGCCAGGCGTCGCAAACCTCAATCCCTCGGCCGCCGTAGTTGGCGAACCGCTTGTTCGCCGGGTTCGTGCACCGGTCGATCATGTTGCGGTAGAGGTCTTTCAACTTGCGTGGATGCGGGAACGGCAGCGTGCGAGTGACGGCGCTGGCGGCAATGTTTTTGTGGGAGGCATCACGTGAGCCGCACCCACAGCTGGCGACGGCGCCACTCCTGAGTATGGAAGTTCGAACAACATTCTCGCCGCCGCACGAACATGCGCAGAGCCAGTACCGCCCATTGTTGGAGTGACTGAACCGAACGACGGTCAGTCGGCCAAATACCTGGCCGATCATGGCGCCAGCCCCGCGAACAAATCCGCCGTTTTGGTATCCCGCACCACCACCTGCCGCTCGCCCGCCCTGGGCACCCGCGGCTGCAGCAGCCCCACGCGTACGGCGCACACGCGCCCGAGTTTCATCTGGCCGACTTCAACCGTGGCGCGCACCAACGGCCGGCCGCAGACGGCGCATTTCACACCCACCCCGCAGCCAGAAAAGCGCCCAGCCACATCACCAGGCTCATGGCCGCGCCAACCAGCAGACCGCGGAAAAAACCAAGGCCGTCGTCTTTTTCGTCATCCATAACAATCTCCTTTGTTGCGATTATCGCACCACTTAATGCGTGTTTACGCGCCGTGTTGCATAAATATTCACCACGACTCAGCTTGGCCGTTGTGCCTGCGTCACAGGCATGGCCTGATCGTCAGGCGATCAAGTCGTCGGCGGTGAGTGGCAGTCCATTGGCCCGCGCATGCTCCAGCAGAGGCCCCTGTGCCGACGTTGGAATTCGACCCCCGGTGCCACCCTCGGCGCGGGGCTTCTGCCAACGACTGACGGTGGAACCGTTGCGCCCCAGGATGCGCGCGGTTGCCCGAACGCCGCCAAATACAGCGATGACTTTCTGAGCCGGCGAGCGTTTTTCCGGCGCGTTTTTCTTGTCGTTCATAGAACTCCTGCGTGTTGAGATTATCGCAATGATAGCAAAAACCCAACAGTGTTGCAATCGACGCAAATGTATGCCAGATGTAACGGCATCATGCCCATCAATACCAAGTGGTTCCGAGCCAGATTGTCCGACCGGGAGATGTCGCAGCGCGAACTGGCGCGGCGCATGGGCCTGGACTCCGCGGCTGTTTCCCTCATGCTCCGGGGGCAACGCCAGATGAAGCTCACCGAAGCCGCAGAGATTGCGCGCCTGCTGGGTGTGCCCGCCGAGGAAGTGATGGCCAATGCCGGGGTTCGCCTCGGCGCTGGTGGCGCGCAGGTGCAGATCGCCGGCACCATGGACGGCCACGGCGAGGTGTCGTGGGCCACCGGGCTCGGGAAAGTCCCCATGCCGGGCGCAGTGAGCGCCACCAAGGCTATTCAGTGCAGGACGGCCGGCACGCCGCTGGACTACATGGACCGCTGGTTGCTGTTCGTGGGAAACCCGAGCGATGCCGTGCAGACCGAGGCCCTTGAGCGCCTGTCGCTGGTGAAGATCCGCAAAGGCATGACCTCCATCGCGCAGGTGCGCCGGGGCTACCAGGCCGGGCGCTGGAACCTGTCGGGGCCGGTGGCGGCGATCACCGACGTGGATCTTGAATGGGCCACGCCCGTGGTGCTGATCCAGACCTGACCGACGCCAAGAGTTTCCGACGGGCGGCGCAAGCTGCCCGTTTATGGCTGTTGCAAGCGTTGCTATTTATGCGTTATGATGCGATTACCGCAACGTCTGCGGGCCACATCAAGGAACCATATGCTCACCCTCACACCCCCCGACCTCGCAGCCGATCCGGTCTGCAACGCAATCCGCGCCATGGCTGAGCTCAGCCCGTCGGCGATCCAGCGCATCCTGTGCACCATGGCGTGCCGCATGCGCGACGCAGACTTCTGCGACGCCGACGTGCAGCTGCTCGACGACGCTGCTGATGTGATTGGGCCGCTGTGATGAGCGCCCACACACACGGATGCTGCGCCGACAAGGCGTGCAACGACAAAACTTGCATGGAGCTTGCGGACGGCAAGACATGCGGCGACTGCGCCAACTTCCGCCACTGCGAAGCCTTCTACGGCCACAAGCCGACAGACACCTACTGCGACTTTTTCCCCCGTCGGTTCCGCGAGCGCGCCATCATCAACCAGCCAGCCGGAACCCAGTCATGACCTACACCCCACCCGTCGCCCGCTGCGTAAACACGGGCAAAGTTCGCATCGGCATCGCGCACGTGCCCCGGCCTGCCGCCTGGATGACGCGCGACGGCGAGACGCTGCAGCGCGCCCTGCTGGAGCCGCGCACCGCTGGCCGGCAGACTGCTGTGCAGCGCACGCTCGGCGCCATCTGGCGGTGGCTGTGATGCCTCGCTTCCCCACCACCTACTGCTCGCAATGCGGCGCCGAGTTCGGGCCGGGCGATGCGGGTTTTTCTCACTGTAAGGATCACATGACAGACGAATATCTAATTGTTGATGCGCTTGAAATGCAAAAAAGGATTGAGCGACACATTACCAGAATTCCAGAGTCTGGGTGCTGGGTCTGGACCGGATGCACATATGGCGATGGCTATGGAAGGATCATGCTGCGCAAACCCGATGGGAAACAATACCCGCAGCGAGCGCATCGTGTTTCATACGCAGCCAACAATGGGCCATTGAAAAAGTCGCTTGTTGTTCGCCATGATTGCGACACTCCGCTTTGCGTCAACCCACAGCACCTGTCTACCGGTAGCCAGCAAGACAACTTGTCAGATATGCGGCTTCGGCAGAGAGAAAATGGTGTCGGAGCCTATAACCGACTGAAAACGCACTGCAATTCTGGGCACCCTTTGTTTGGCGATAACTTGCGAATAGAGGGCGCCGCCAAAGCGCGCCGTTGCAAAACTTGCGAATCAATTAAGAAGGGACGGATGTAATGACAGTTGAAATCATCTCGCCGGTTGACGAAAAGCACTGGCTTGAAATGAGAAAAGCCGACGTAACAAGCACCGAGAGCTCGGCGCTATTTGGCATGTCGCCATACGTAACTCGGTTTGAGTTATGGCACAGGAAAAAATCCGGCGACGATGTGGATTTTCAGACCAACCCAAGAATAAGGTGGGGCAACCGCCTGGAAGCCGCCATTGCGTACGGCATCGCCGAGGAACGCGGCTGGACCATCAGCCCGCTGAAGGAATACATGCGCGACCCGGCCGCACGCATGGGCTCGTCGTTCGACTTCGTGATCACCAGCCTGGGCGAGCCCGCGCACCTTGAGATCAAGAACGTGGACTATCTGGCGTTTCGCGACGGCTGGGTCGACGAGGGCGACGGCTTCGGCATCCAGGCGCCCGAGCACATCGAGATGCAGGTGCAGCACCAGATGGCCGTCTCGGGTTTCAAGCGCGCATTCATCGGCGCGTTCATCGGCGGCAACCGCTTTGAGATTATCGAGCGCCAGCGCGACGACGAAGTGATTGCAGCGATCCGCCACCGCGTGGCCGAGTTCTGGCGAACGGTCGACGAGGGTGTCGAGCCGCCGCCCGTGATGCCCGAGGACGCCGCCGCCGTGATCCGCTTGAACCAGTACGCAAAGCCCGGCAAGATTCTGGACGCGTCGGCTGATGAGAATATCGCTGCACTGGTGACCGAATACAAAGCCGCAGGCATCGCCGTCGACCGCGAGGAAGAACGCAAACAGATCGCCAAAGCCGCGCTGCTCGCTGCCATCGGCGACGCCGAAAAAGTGCTGCTACCAGGCTGGACGATCAGCGCCGCGATGCAGGCCGAGACGCCGCCGACCCTGATCACCGCCGAGATGGTGGGGACTTCGTATGGCGGCCGGAAAGGTTTTCGCAATCTTCGGATCAACGTGCGCAAACCCGCTAAAGCCTGATGTATACTGATGCGGAAATCACAACCCGTGCCGGCCGGCTGCCGGTGATGCCCAGAGGAATCCAATGAGCAACCAACTCGCCCCCGTAGATCAGGTCCGCCAGCAGCTGACCGCCATGCAGCCGCAGTTCGCGGCCGCGCTCCCCAAGCACGTCGAGCCCGCCCGGTTCGTCCGCGTGGTGATGACCGCCATTCAGATGACCCCGGCGCTGCTCGATGCCGACCGCCGCACGCTGTTCGCCAGCGCAATGCGCGCCAGCCAGATGGGACTGCTGCCCGACGGCCGCGAGGGTGCCATCGTCACGTTCGGCAAGGTTGCGCAGTTCATGCCCATGGTGGCCGGCATCATGAAGCTGGTACGCAACTCCGGCGAGATCAGCACCTGGAGCGTGCAGTCGGTCTACGAGCACGACAGTTTTGACTACGAGCTCGGCGACAACGAGCGCATCGTGCACAAGCCGGCGCTGTCGGGCCGCGGGAAACTGATCGGCGCGTACTCGATCGTCACCATGAAAGACGGCGAGAAGTCGCGCGAATTCATGAGCGTGGAGGACATCGAGGCGATCCGCAAGCGCAGTCGCTCGGGCACGTCCGGGCCCTGGGTGTCCGACTTCTCCGAGATGGCGAAGAAAACCGTGGTGCGCCGCCACTCCAAGCGCCTGCCGATGAGCACCGATCTGGACGACGTGCTGCGCTCCGACGACGAACTGTTTGCGCCGCCCGAGGCCGAGCAGGCGCCAGCGCAGCCTGCAGCCGAGCCGGCCACCGAGGCACCCCGCCGCCCGAGCCGGCTGGCCAAAGTCGCAGCGCAAGCCCCCGCGCCACAGCCCGACGACGACGGCGTGATCGACATGGAATCGGCGCCGGCTGATCAGCACGAATACGATGGAGGCGGCAGTGACTCGCCAATCTGACCGCGATGCGATGCTGACCCCGGCGCAAGCTGGGGCCCAACTCGGCATCAAACCCACCACCCTCGAAAGCTGGCGCGCGCGTCGCGTCGGCCCGGAGTACGTGAAGCTCGGGGACCGGCCTACTTCGCCGGTTCGGTACTCGCAAAAGGTGATCACGGCGTACATCAAGGCGCGAACGGTGGAGACGCGGTGAAAAAGTACCGCCCCACCTACACCCTGCTCGACGAGATCACCGCGAGCCCCACAGAGCCCACGCCAGCCACCAGCCGCACGCATCAACTCAGCCTGATGTGGCAGGGCCTGGCCGCAATCGAGTCCAGCCCGGCGCCCAGCACGAACGACTGGCGTTTGTGCTCGGATGCGGTGAACCTCATGGAAACCCTCATCGCCATGGAGGTCGTCGAGGATTCCAGCGGCCTGCTCATGGACGCGATCACCGCGCTGGCCATGGCAGGTCGCAGGGCCCAGCAGGGCAAACCGATCCGGCTCGACGGCGCAGGCATCCAGGCTGTGCGCGCGGTGCTGGAGGACTACGCCGCCGTGCTGGAGGCAGTGCCGCACAGGACCATGGTGCGCGCCCACCGCCGCACGGAAAAACGGATTCACGAGATCCTGACCGGCCGCCGGCAGCCGCATGACGTTGAGGTGCTGAAGCTATGACGCGGCGACGAACGGCGCTCATTAAAACGCAACACGTTGTTATAATTGCATCACCGGCATTTCCCGGCCCACACATCCACCCGACATGAAAAAGAAAACCGCCCCGGGCGCGAAGCCCGACCCCGCAACGCATCCCGCTGTGGTTGCCGAGCGCCGCAAGATGCTCGCTGCCAGGTTGGCGCCCGCTGGCCTCGCCGTCGCAAAGCGCGTCGACTTCACCGGCATCGTGCCCATGCACCAGCCTGTGTACGTGCCGCCGCGTGTGGCCGCCGTGCGCGCTGGTGGTGAGGACTTTCTGGCTGTGCCCAGCCGGGGGTTTCGCACATGACCCGCGCCCGCCCACTACACCCCTGCCCCGAGGGTTTCCTCGGCTGCGATCCGATCCAGGGCCAGTGCCTTGGGTTCTGTGATTCAGCCGCCGATGCACGCGCCGCCGAAACCGAATGGCGCGCCGCACCTGTCAACTCGCCGCAGATCGAGTTCGCCGGCCCTGAGCCCATCCGTTGGCGCATCGCCGCCCTGGTGGCGTTCGTCGTCGCGATCACCATCCTGTTTTTCTGGAGACTTGCATGACCACCCCCAACGATCTGCCGAGTGTGGGCACAGCCCTGCCCGCCCCTTTTGGATTCCTGTGCGAGTGGGCTACTCATGGGGGCTTTCCTGCGACCCAAACCGTTTACTACGGCGGACCGGGCAACGGCATTGACGACGACTGGAACTGCCATCCAGAGGTTCACGAAAACCTGCCGATCTATACCGCCGAGCAAATGCAAGCCTACGCTTGCGCAGCAGTACAAGCAGCCCAGGCCGAGGCGGTTGGGACTGCAATTCCTCTCACGCCCGCCGAAATCCAGTCGAACCACAGCCGCGTGAACTGGGCCGAGGGTTTGATCCGGCAGCTGCCCGAAGACCACGACGGCCGCAATTCGTGGCTGCTGAACTACGGCAACGCACCACGCCCCAAAGACTACGCAGCCGCACCCACAGAGGCAAAGCCAGCGCAGCAAGACGCTGTGGATGCGGAGCAAGTTGAAGCGGCTGCAAAAGTGATCGCTGCGTCCATCGGCCACCCATGGGACAGAGGCCCTGAAAGAGAACGCGACGATTTGCGTGATCTTGCCCGTGACGCGATCCGCGCAGCCATCAGCGCAAAGAAAGGCCAGCCGTGAGCCGCTACAAAGCCCTTCGCATTGCGGGTTGTGACCCACTGACAGCATGCGTAATTGCGACCATGAACCGGTGCATGGGCGTGCCAAAAGGCCTTATCCGGTTCATGCACATGACCATTGAATACGAGGACAAGCCATGACCCCCGCCCAAATCGCGAAAATCATGGCGCTGGTGGACGCGCTTTCACTGGCGAGCTACCACACAGGCACGCTAGTTGGCGTCGGCAACAGGCCGGACAAAGTAGAGGCGTCCATCAAGCGCACTGCCGAACTCCGCGCCGCAGTCGAAGCCGCACTGCGCGACGCACCACAGGCCGAGCCACTGAGCGAGATCGAGATAAACACCGGATGGAAGGACTCGCAGACATCCATGGGCATCCTTGGCAGCCGGGGTCAAGCGTTTGAGGCTGGCGTTCGTTTTGCAGAACTCAAGCGCGGCATCGCCGCCACTCCCAGCGCACCAACAGCGGTAGAGCCAACAGCCGAGCAATCCTCGGTAGTTGAGCCTCAGGATGAGGACCGCTATCAGCTTCTGAGACGCGGCCAACACTGGAGCGTGATCGACGGCGTTGGAGACGTTTTGCGAGGCGATGACCTTGACGCTGCCATCGATTCGATTCTTGCAGCCCGCGCATCTAAAGGAACGAAATGAGCATCAAGCAAGCAATCGAATCGCTGGAAGAGGCCATTGAAGCAGTGCGCTTTTTTCACGGCCCTATCGCATGGGAGGCCTACCGCGACCACTCGCCCGAAATGAAGCGATGGAGCGCCGCCCTCGCTGCTCTGCGCTCAATGCCACAAGGGGAGCCGGTGGCGTGGCAGTTCCGCTGGACCAATCCCGGCGACAACATCAACGCGCACCCCGACGAACTTGCATGGAAGGCGCTGGAGCCACGCGGCAGCGAAACGATGGCAGAGCGCATGGCTGAAATTGCGCACTACACCTATGACGGAAAACCCTGCTACGAAGTCCGCGCACTCGGCGTTCTCGCCACCCCACCCACAGAGGCTGTGCGGATGAGCGAGGCGGAGCGGGATGTGCTGGCCGAGCGCAAGCGTCAGGTCAATGTGGAGGGCTACAACGCCGCTGAGGACGATGAATACGGCGAAGGGACGCTCGCTCAAGCAGCAGCGTGCTACGCCACCGCTGTGGAGTCCACCCCGGCTCCAATGGATTGGCCTTGGCCGCTTGCCACATGGAAGCCAAAGACGTTTCGATCCAACCTTGTTCGCGCTGGCGCGCTCATCATTGCCGAAATCGAGCGACTTGACCGAGCAGTCGAGCAAGCAACAGCAGCGCGGCTGGGTGTGACTCTCGCCAACAAGCCGTGATTTCTCCATTGCGATATTCACACCATATGTGGTACGCATTGCGAATGGAACATCAGCCCCCCAAGCCGCCGGCCACCGGCCCCCGCGACAGCTTCAACCTCCGAGGCCGCCTGATCGACGAGCCGGCCGACAACGAAACAGTCTGGATCGGCGATGTCGTCAGGCTGGAGATCCCGCTGCGCTCGGTGCAGGCCCTGCGCCGTGTCGCCGAGGAACTGCACGGCCTGGCCACCCGGCTCGACTGCATCTCCAGGTTCAGCACCGAGCGCCCGGCGATGACCATGCTGGAGGTCTACCGGGTAGTTCGCCAGTGCAATCGCAAGCTGGATCGGGTACGAGGGAGAGGGCGGCCGAAGAAATCACGCAATAAGTTCTAAGACTATATGTAGTATTCGCAGAATGTAGTACCATACTATACCTTATGCGCGGGAGCGTTTACCTTTGCGGCCACGCTTGCCCGAACGCCCAGCAGTTTCAAGACCCTGCACGCGCCAGCGCCCGCTCCGCCCAAATCCGAAATTCACACTACATCTAGTGGGTCGCTCGCGCAACCCGGGCCATCACGCCTTGATTTCCTCGATCGTGATGTGCGAGCACAGCACCCCGCCAAAACGCCGGATGCCGCCCGTGCCATTGAAGGTCATGGTGCCGGCCAGGTTCAAGCCTTGGCGCACGGTGAACGTGATCTCGGTGGTGACGCCTGCGACCATCTCGTGGTCGATCACCAGTTGCCGCATGCCGGCCACCGTGTCGCAGTAGCCCGCCGCCGCCGCGATCGCAGCACCGCCCGCATGCAGCGAGGCCATGGCGATCGTGTTCACCACCGACGTGCCGCAATGGGTCACGACGCGGATGCGCAGGATGCTGGTGGCCGAGGTGGGAGTGAAGGCCAACGACATCACCTGGTTGCCCTCGGTGATCGCAGGGATGTTGCCGTTCGCGTGCACCGTGGTGCCGGTGGACACCTCACCCGTGGCGAACCGGGCGCGCTGGATCACGTCGCCGGTGAGTTTGACGGCCAGCCCCGCATCGAGCTCGGCCTGGGATGCAACATCAGCGGCCATCATGGCCGCGGGTACGAACGTCGTCATAAACCTCCCTATGGGACGCCGGCAGCAGACCGGCACTGGTAGTAAATCCCCGCGACCTCGACGAGCTTGGAGGCCGTGGCGCCGAATGAATCGTCAACGAGTGGCGTCAGATCCGGGCAGCTTGCGACCACCAGCGGGCTGGGGTTTTGCAAGGGCTTCGTTGACGCGTGACAGCCCGCCAGGGCTATGCTTGCACTCAGCGTAAATAGTGTTCGTGCGAATTTCACGTTCGAGCTCCTGGCGGATGGTGGTGTTCGTCACCTTGATGCCGGCGATGGCCTTGGCTGCGATGCCGTTGGCCGCCTCGACTGCCGCGGTGACGTGCTTGTCCTCGCGCGCCTGGGCCGCGAGCTCGTGGTCGGCTCCGAGTTTGAAGCCCCCTGCTCCAGCGCCCAGCACGGCCAGCAGCGCGGCGATGATGATGTATGGGTTCATGCCCCCGCCTCGCTCGCCTGCGCGTCAGCGGTGGCCTGCTTCACCTTCTGGGTGGTGTTGCCGGTGATGTAGGCACCAACGCAGGCCGCCATCAGCAGGCCGTAGGTAGTGCTT